>Ga0068871_100000017_pt1 | contig 91144 bp, 104 predicted proteins | sample KBSMisM72_FD_72750 | JGI IMG/M metagenome (GOLD analysis project Ga0068871, IMG submission 72750) | Miscanthus rhizosphere microbial communities from Kellogg Biological Station, Michigan, USA - KBS Miscanthus M7-2 | ecosystem: Host-associated > Plants > Roots > Rhizosphere > Soil ...
ACCGATAGCCAGTAGTGCCATATGCGCATTTTAGATGGTTGTGGAACATCCAGTTCGCTTAAAGCATCTTTAACGACCTTAGCTATAGGTTTTGGGTCGACGTTGTTTTCGGCGTAATCTACGCCAATAATGGTTGCTTTGTCGCCGACTGCATGTTGCAACAGCTGCCCTACGGCCGTGCCGCTGTTGCCTGCACCGGGTGCGGCGATTAGAACATTATTGCTCTGGGTGTTCGGCCATACGCGGGCCGCTGGGTTCGGGTTGGCAAACAAATCTGCCACGGCGTTGGTTTCGTAATTGGCGGCAGTGCCAAGCAATACTGCTCCAGCTGTGGCAACAACAAACTCGCGCCTGCTCATGTTAGGGTTCAGAAGTCCGTCTGGGCCGACTTTATATGGGGTGGGGTCGCCCCCACCTTGTTGTTTAGTCATTAACTATATTATAGAACGTTTTTATGATCGTCACAAGCTGAGAATGATACTTAGAAGGGGCTGGTATAATCTTAAAAATGAACCTATCGCCTTCAGCACTTAAAGCTAGGCTTATCGCTGCGCATCATCGCAATCCGACAATCTTTTGGATACGCGTATCTACAGTTGTGGCGGTCTTAATTTTATTTGCGACCAAGCGCAGTTTTTGGACGCCGGATACATTATTTTTGGTAATGCTAGCCGTATTTGTAGTGTTTGGCCAAGCGCGCCAGTTTTTAATACGCTTTGCACCAGTGGTGCTGTTGCTGCTGGCTTACGATTCGTTCCGCGGCATTGCTGACGACCTTAATAGCCATGTGCATTACTTTGAAATGATTAACTTTGACCGTTTTTTGTTTAACGGTTCGCTGCCAACCGATTTGTTGCAAAAACTTTGGTGGCATGGCAGTGTGCAGTGGTACGATTTTTACTTTTACTTTTTGTACACCATGCACTTTATTGCGCCGTTGGTTTTGGCGCTGGTTGTGTGGAAGTTCCGCGACAAAATGTATTGGACCTATGGCGCCGCGTTTATCGGGCTATCTTTTGCGGCCTTTCTAACCTATTTAATATTTCCGGCCGCACCACCGTGGATGGCGTCGGACATGCATTTTATTGAACCAATTCACCGCATATCAAGCGACGTTTGGCATGCCATGGGCATTACCGACTTTTCAGAAGTTTATTCGCACTTTTCGGCCAACGAAGTGGCGGCCGTGCCGTCGTTACACGCGGCCTATCCCCTGCTGGTGGTTCTGTTTTTAGGCAAATTATTTACCTGGCGCCGTGTTTGGTGGGCAATGATCTACCCTATTTCGGTATGGATTGGGGTGATTTATTTAGGCGAACATTACGCCACCGATGTTATTTTAGGCATTATTTATGCCCTGGCCGCCTATTTTATAAGTGTGGCTTACTTTAATTGGCGCGCTAAACATCCGTCGAAGTTTAAGGCTGAATACGCTCGCGGCTACGATCACGGCAAAAAGATTGCCCACTCTTCAAAACGCAAAAGCTAATTAGCTGGTTATTTATCTGACCAAACTGCTAGCTGGTTGCCTGCAGGGTCGGTAAAGGCAAAACGACGTCCGCCCGGGAAAGCGGTTATATCGTGCGTTACCTTGCCGCCAGCTTGTATGACCTTGTCTTTGGTGGCTTCAAGATTGTCGGCATAAATAACGGTCAGTGGCATGGTTTGCTCTTTAGTCGAGCCGCCGTTAACGCCGGCCTTTACGCCGCTGTCGCTGGTGTCATGGTATATAGGGTCCCATTCTTTAAAGTTCCAGCCAAAAACGCTGTTAAAGAATTTTACAACTTGCTTTGACTCTTCGGCCGATGACGCTGGGAACTCTACTAAATCTATTTGATTATTTTTGCTCATAAAACTCCTTTATAACAGTATATATGGTCGCATGACTTATAATTAAGCCATGCCAGAACAAGAGCACCAGTTCCCTATATTAACCATTGACCCAGTGGTGTTTCAGCTTGTAAATGATAAGCTTGCTGTTTTGCTGATCAAACGCGGTTTCGAGCCGCATAAAAATGAACTTGCTTTACCCGGTGCTTACGTGTCAAAAGACGAAACCACCCGCGAGGCGTTTAAACGCGTACTTAAAGACAAAACCGCTATTGATCCGAGCCAAATTAATATTGTCGAGCAACCATATGCCTTTGACATGCCAAGCCGCGACCCGCGCGGCTATGCTGTGACTGTTATGTATGTGGGATTAGGTAAAAATTTGGTGTTTGGCGATGCCGGCTCGGCGCGTCTGCTGCAAGAACCGCAATTTGTTGCTGTTTCGGAACTGCCTAGACTTGCCTACGACCACAACAACATTGTGGCGTTTGCTGTAAATCGCCTTAAAGAACTTGCCATGAACACAAACGTTGTTGCCGGGTTGCTTGCGAGCCAGTTTACACTTTTGCAGCTGCAAACCGCCTACGAAGCTATATTGGGCGCCAAGCTAGACAAGCGAAACTTCCGTAAAAAAGTGCTGCAACACCAGCTTGTTAAAACCACTAATAAAGTCGAAAAAGACGCCGCCCACCGCCCCGCCGAACTATACGAATTCTGCAAAAACACGACCAACATATTCGCCTAACTGCTCACAATACTGTGTAAAACACATGCCAACTTAGTGTTGTTGCTACACTAATTCTACGTTAGAATACTTTTCATAACTTAGTGTACATCGAACAATAAGAGGGGTTGATTTATGACGTCTGACGCCCATGCACGCAGAGATTCTACCAGTACCGAAGAAGGCCTTAGGGGCTTTGTTAGCGCGATTCGCTCTAGCACCTTGCTGGCGGCAGAAGTCGATGATCCTAGCCGTGAGCGCGTTAGTGTGGAGCAAGTCGAAAGCGGTGTTTTGGCCGACGACCTTGCCATATTGCTAGAAGCCAGGTCTACCGGTCGAACGATTGACCAAATAATGCGGCAATCGCCAGTGGCTGTTCGCGTAATGGCGCGCTACGGCGTATACACCACCATGAACGTCGCGCGCGACCCCGGCGGCATGTGGGCGCACTATCAAAGACAGTCGGCCAACAGGGTTTTAGGCAGATGGGCTTCGCGCCTGCGTAAATCGTTAAGCGCCGTGCCTGAATTCGCGCCTGCCGGGCTGCCGGTAGACAAAAAAACTAGCAAAGCCGAAAGAAGGCAACGCCAAAAAGCCGGCGAAAGAAAAATGGCTATTTTGGCAGTTCAAGCTTATTGCTCTACCCTTGCAATGGAAGTTCACGATCCAAACGTGACCGAAGCAAAAGTCGCCAAACGCGGTCCTAGAAAAGGCCAAGTTGTAGAAGGCACGATAGGCGTCGCTAAACAAGTGTACGTAGTGCCTCAAGAAGGGGCTCGCCTGCTAGCCGGCACCTTGCAAGCAACCATGCGCGCGGCTCAGCTAGATAGATTGCACCCCGTCTATATGGACACCACCGACGACGATGCCCTAAGAGTTGTCGAACTAAGCCGCCCGACCGAATTTACCAACAGAGCGGCTGGTGCGGTCACCTATCGCATGGTCGAAGACGTGTTGGTGGACTATGGTTTTGTGCCTCCGCACGACAAACGTTCCCCCCAAAATTCGGGCGAAACATTTCATCCGCTTGTAGCGCAACTGCGCAGCGACCTTGGAACCGCCTACCAACAACTGCCAGTCGCTATTTACGAGCGCGGCCGTTTTGTGCGGCTTGTATTAAAAGACCCGGGCCTACTTATTCAAGAAGCTAGCCATACCTTCCAGGCGTTTCGCGATGCCATTAGGGAAATGATCGAATCGGTGCGTGGTGACAGCAACCACAACAAAGAACATCACAAATTCATAAGGCTACTTTTTGAAGGCAAAGATGTGCTAAAACGCCGCCGCGTCAGACTTGGCCAAGCGCAAATGGGCCCGGCTAGTGCGCGCGGCAGAGACCCAAGCGAAGTTGTAACCGACTACGTTGACCAACTTGGCCAGCGCATTAAGGTCGACCCGGTAGAAACCCTTCTTGAACTTGGCGCCTCTGTTCCAGCTAGCATTCAAGAAGTGGTACTATCTGGCCTTAAGCTTGTACTGCGCATTGCGGGCAGCGTTGGGTGGTTCGGCAGAGATGCAGTGGCGTGGGCCAAGAAAAAACTCGCCGCCAGAAAAGACACAACAGTCGACGACCTAATAAACAACATGCAAGCCGAACTAGCCCAGCGCTAGTAGACGCCACTTGGCTAAAAAAGCCCAATCGGTTATAATTACCCCTGTTCCGGCCCTATTGAGGGTTGTATGAAAGTTGCGGGGTCGCCGAAGGTGACAAGGCGCTGGATAGATATCCAGCAACCCTGTACGTTACAATTAATCCCAAACATTGGGGAGTCGCCAAGTGGTAAGGCACTGGTTTTTGGTACCAGCATTCGTAGGTTCGAATCCTACCTCCCCAGCCATGAAAAAAGATTGACTTTTGGTCAATCTTTTTTCATAGTTAACTTTTTTGGAATCTGGATGCGTTTGACGCCTAATCTTTTTTCCATAATTTGAGTGTATTCCTCTGACATGTCGCCAAGGATGGCTTTTCTTCCATGCATAAGAGCTGCTTCGCCTGTGGTGCCTGAGCCTGCCATGAGGTCTACTACTAGATCTCCAGGGCGAGTGCCCATTAATATTAACTTCTCATACACTGGTACGGGTTTCTGTGCAGGGTGTCCAGTTTGCTCTTTCTTGCCTATGAAGCCCACTAGGAGAGATTGCTCTATTACGCTGGTTGGACCAGGTATGAAACGCATCTTACCTTCGGCAAGTTTCTGCCGCTGCTCCTCATTAAGGAAGTGCTCGGGATGCATAGTTGCGTCTTTTTTGGTGATATGAAGGCAGGCCTGTTGACTTGAACGCCAACCCCTAATAACAGAGGGGTTATTCTTATAGAACCATGTTAGCCAAACATTTAGATTGCAGCTTGGAGGAATCTTACCTACAAAAAGGGCAGTTATCTCTGGGAATCCCCAAAAATAAGTATGTTCACTCGCTTCACAGCATTTCTGCAGTATACCGCTCATGTATTCAACGTAATCATCTCGCACACCTCCTACTCCTTTGTTGTACCAAGGGTCGAGAATATTCACGCGACTCTTAACCGACGCTCTTTCCAGTAGTTCAAGTGATTCGTAAATATCACTGGGAGGAAGAATTACGACACTGTCTTTTTCGAGCCCAGCATCAATGAGTAAGGATAGCTCCGCGCTTTTCGGATCTAACTGATTTACTTCGGGGATTAAAGGTATAGCGAGATCATTTTTTTGCTTCATTGAAATATTCTAAGAGAAAGTCTAATACTACTCTTTTTTCCTTTTTAGGTATCGATTGAATAATAGCCATTACATTGATTTTGCCAGTGTTAGAATCCCAAAAGTTCTTTTTCATTACTTGATGTCTTCCGCACAGAGCTTGCCATTTAGTTGGATCATCAGGGTCAACGGTTGCATTAATTGAGTGAGGCGTCATGTGATCTGCTGTTAGTACTACCGTTCCGCCGCCTACAGGGTCAATTTCACCATTCACCAATCCACATACGGCGCCATCATTGCTCCACTGGCATCGGTTGTTGGCTCGTTTTAGTATCTCAAGCCAGCATTTGTTTGTGGGCTTTACTCTTTTACCGGAGGCTTGTCTTTTTTCGGCTGTAGGCATCAAATACTGAGATACCTTCAGGTCTTTGCGGTCTCGCCAAGATTGAATTGTATAGCCGTCATCTGTTCTTAATTCAGATAATCTCTGATGCCAGTTTTCAGGAACTTTACCAGTAGTAGGATCCGTGGCCACGGCAATTATTTGCTCACGAGTCACTATTTTCCCTAAATTATCGAGAAAAAGTCGTTCAACACGTTCCTTAATTGTTTTTTGATTGTATTTGCCTGTAACGACAGCTTCGTCAATTCCAGCAGAATCCATAATCTATACCTCCGCTATTCAAAGGTATTATATACGGCTCTGGATACATGACTAAGCGCTGTAGTTAAAATTTATTCTTTTGTCGCTCCATTAATTTTAAGTTTTGTACCTTAATTATTGCATACCTTAAAGATAAAAATCAATGATATTGTGACTTATAGTCCGTATACTTATAAGCATCATAAGTACAGAATAGATTTATGGCACGACTTAGCGTTCAGCAAAAATTAGGTAAAAAGATTAAAGAATACAGAGTAAGGCTAGATGTAACTCAAGAGAAGCTTGGTGAGACTACGGGATTAGATAGGACTTACATCTCTGGAGTTGAGCGTGGAGTTAGGAATCCTTCCCTTCGTAATATTGAAAAGATTGCAAAGGCATTGAAGGTTAAAGTCTCTGATTTACTACAGTAGATTTTAGGTCTCCTTCTTATGGTTAGCTTCATCAAATTGGATAAGCAGAGTTAGGAACTCAATGAGCTCATCCCCAATTTCTTTAGCTTCTTCAAACGTGTAGATTCTTTCATTCTGCTTTTCCAAAATCTGTCTAAGCTGCTCGTAGGTTTCATCATTAATTTCGGCCATAGCGCTCCTCCAAAAATCCGGTTTGGAAAGTTTGGAATATGTCCATTGTCCCCAGCCAAAACACTGTTTTGCTATAGTTAAAACATGATATAGCGAACTTCATCTAACTTACGTTTTAGCAACTAAGTTTTGATAGGAGTTTAGCGATGAGTGAGTTTGAAAGTGCTGATGGTGCTAGAGTACCTTTTAAAATGGACACTGAAGTTATCCCAAAAGGTGTTGACGTAGAGTTGGCAGCCGAAAGAACTCGCATAATTGAGGATTTTCGTGCTGGTGATAGCGGTGCTGTAGATGCCTTTATAGACTTGCTGGCTTTATACTGGAAGACCCAAGCTCTAACCAATGGTGCTACTAACGTCTACCTTATGCAAGCCTCTTATCAGTTCCCCGTTGAGGCAGGCATAAGCGCAGGCGATGCCACAGAAATTTGGCGTATGGCACGGGAAGGCTTTGCCTGACTGCAGGCCGAGCCCTACTAAACCCCGCGCAATTTTTCTTTGCTTGAGTAATGTCGAGCAAGCTGCGTATCGACAAGTGTGGCGGCCTGCATGTTGAACGGTATCGGTATACGTTTTATAATATGTAAATGATTCGTAGACCTGGTGAGGCCATTATTGCTACATCTGTGCGTAGTGGCGAAAGCCAGACGTTTATTGTTGACTCCTGTCGGCCGCTTCGCGGCGGTGGTGACGAACCTGGGAAGTGTTTGGTGCTTGCAGCGACCCACATTGGCCACGCCGCGCTCTCGCGATCGTTTGTTGAGCGTGGCAGAAGCTACGACTACGTGCGCAGGTACGCTAATGGCTGGCGACTACTCAACGGCATAGCGCTCCCAGTATTTTCAGACATAGACACCACGGACTCCGACACAGTCCTGACCCCCGACCTCAAAGCAGCCAACGTAGCAGGCGGGCCTGTAGAAATATACGGCCGCGGCTTTCTGAGCTGTTTGATGACCGGCGAGGGCTACGACCGTCGCAACTCAGTAAGAGACGCCGCTTTTGTAGGGCTAACCACCCGGAAGGGGCTGTCCGCTCTGCGCGAGCAAGTGCGCGACCACGCCCATACTGCTACCGAAAACGGCATCAAATTGCCCGAAGATGCGTTCGAACTTGTAGTGGACTCTGATTTCGGCAGAATTTCAATGATCGACATCCACGACACGCGGTCAGTGGCGGATCTACGCCCAGACATGCCGCCGTATGTAATTCCGGAGTTTAACAGTGATCGTGCTGACTTTTTCATTGAATACCTCGCGGATATACGCGAAGCGGTGCGTTAGCAACGGATCATTCGGTGTCGAGCGCGATATAAATAACCCAGGGGTAAGCTAACCACGATATCGGGCTCGCATGACAAAGGGAGTATCCGGCGGGATATCAACACCACCTTCTTTATATTTGTTGTAGTTATTGATAATTAGATTGCCTAGGCCCTCTAGCACATCCCCCACCGTGGCTTCACTTTCAAGACGAGCGCCAGCGGCTGTAATACGTAAGTCGCTCCGACCTTCTTCGCGCGCTTTTAGGATAACGTCCAGCCAAGAGCGGTAAATGTTGGGCTGGTGCGTCATAAGAATGACGCGACTTCCTTCTGGCGGCTTATGTAAATCAAGCCATTCTTTAAAGCAGCTTCTACCGTTGGGCCGTGCTTCTTCGACTGGCAGTTTGCGCCCAGCATGTTCACGCCATCTGGCCGGTGCGTTCAGAACTGTCACGGTCTGGTCGCCGAGTGTGAACACATCCGCTGCGGTAGATGCCAACGGAATGCTCGGATCAATACGCACTTTGGCGGCATTTGGGCGCGGTACGGATTCAATATGTTGCAGTTGCCGGCCATATAGCTTCAGTAAACTCAAAAAAGCCAACTCGCGTTCGGTTGCAAATGGCCGAAGCCATATATCATTACGTATGCTGTGCGGACTTAGTTCGCCTGCTAACCAGTCTTCCGCCCAATCATCGACACCATTTTTTAAAGCCTCGGCCCGCCTTACCAGGCGATCGAAGCTGTCGGTCTTATCGTTGCGCGGGCACTGCCCACCAAATACTACTAGCTGGGACGTGGCCAGCTTACCAGCAACACACAGTTCCCTAGTCTTTGTCAGTCGTATGTCATAGCGATTTGAGTTGCCGCCATCTACTAGCGCAAAGTCTTGTTCTGGTATCTTTGGGTCAATCTCGTGCACCAATCCTACTTCGCCCAGCAGTAGACCTAAGCCTGTGTCACTGACGAGTTCATCATGGAAAGGGTCGTGATAATCAGGCAAGCGCTCTACCCAGCCTACCCCATAGCGCGTGTATTCGGTGAGTATATCGTCTGGGCTTGCAGGATCGAACCGTACTGCAAGCCGGCCCATCAGTTCCTGCCACTTTTCATCTTCGTACGGCAATGGCGGGAAATCCTGGCCGGCTCGCAGTTCAGGGTTATAAAACATACTAAACAAGCATACTACGGAGGTGTTTTTGTGCTTGGACTAATTTATTAAAGCTCTAAGTAAGCTTTGAAAATCTTTCGAACTAACAAAATGTTAACCACCAAAATGGCAAGATCGGTCATTATGCTTGGGCCAATACGAAAACTAAAAATACCGCTTACCAAGGCAACTCCAAAACCTATGCCAGCTATTAGAATGATTGTTTTTGCACGGGATATGTTTTTAGTAAATAACAATATAAAAATTGCAATTACCTGAACCAGCAAGATTGCAATGCCAAGAACGCCATTGCTGCTAGCAAAGAACGCAAAAAAACTAGTTTCTGTATTGAACGACTTAACTGTTAAGTATGAAATAATTTGGCCAAATAAACCTAGGCCAAGAACGGCTGCTAGCAATACGGCGATATTTCTAACCTCTGGGCTTTTATTGGCTACGCTTTTTGCGCTGTCGGCCTTCATTATTTCTAACTCGGCCAAGGCCATTGGCGGTGGGGTAATTTGTTGATCAACGGGATTAGTTTTGGCCGGGCCGATTGGTTTTTGTTTAGGTTCCATTTAGAAGTATTTTAGCAAACACAAAACTAATAGGCGTCTTATGCATGAGTAAGCGATTGGTTTAGCACCAAACCCGCAAACGGTAGGCATGCTACACTGAGCATAAGAGGTATGCGCGTCATGTCCAAAATCGCTCATTCAAAATCACAAACAGTAGACTCGTCTAAGAGCCTCGCGCCAAAGTTAAAATGGCGGGCGGGCGTCGTGCTCGGCGCGCTAGCCGGGGGCGCGGTCACAGCTTTTTTACTCTTCGTTTTCATAATTCAAAAGAAGCCACCTATGCACAAAGCACCATTCCAAACCAATATAATTCAGGCAACGCTAAATAATCAGGACTATCGGCGTGTGATCTTTACCGGGTCAAATTCACAGCTTGTGGTTATGAGCATCCCCCCTGGTGGCGAGGTTGGCCAGGAGACACACAAATATGCTGAGCAGGTACTGTATTTTCAGGCAGGAACCGGCGAGGCAATCCTGGATGGTAAAAAGACATCGGTTGGTCCCGGCGACGTGGTTGTCGTGACCCCCGGCACGCAGCATAACTTCGTAAACACCGGAACAGTTCCACTTAAGATCACCACAACCTATGCTCCACCCAACCACATAGATGGCCGGATTCAACACACTAAGGCCGACGCCGATGCCGACACCCAAGACGAGGCATTTGGCGAAGCGCAACGGTAAGCAAGCGTATGGAAGCATGCGAGCACGAAGCACGATGAATGTACTGTTAATTGGCAGTGGCGTTATTGGCTCGATATACGGCGGCCAAATTTCGCTTGCCGGGCATAAACTTTGGGTGCTGGCGTATGGCGACCGTGAGCAAGATCTGGCGCAACGCGGCATACGGCTGCATAGAGCCGATACCAACACTAGTGAGACCGCAAAGGTCGAGCTGGCCAAAACGGCCACAGAACGCGAATACGATCTTGTTATTGTGGCGGTGCAAGCTGCCCAACTTGGCTCGACTTTTTCGACGCTTCGCACTCTGCGCGGTGCACCCCATGTTGTGTTTTTGGGCAATAACCCTGATGGCCACGCTGCCATACCTGATGATATTCCGGGTAGCGTTGAGCTTGCTTTCCCTGGGGTTGGCGGCAGCTTAAAAGATGGTGTGGTGGAATACGTGCTAGTTGCGCAGCAACCGACTACGCTTGAGTCGACTGAATCGTTGGTCAGCAAGACTTTGCAAAATATACTTGAATCGCGCGGTTTTCCGGTTCAACGCACTGCCAACATGGATGGTTGGCTTACCTATCACACAGTGTTTATTGCTTGTATCTTGTCGGCTCTGCTAAAGGTCGGTGCTGATCCGCTAAAATTGGGCCGCGATTCTAAACTGCTAAAAACTATGTGCCGTGCCATCGAAGAAGGCTTTAAGTCGCTCAAAGTGCAACACGTACAGGGCGCACCAAAAAATCTTGCATTGCTACACAGCCCGTTACTCCGCCCTATCGCAGTTAGCTATTGGGGCAGTGTTATGCGCTCGCCCAAAGGCGAACTATATTTTGCCGCACATGTACGCCATGCACCCGACGAGGTAAAGACGTTAACCAATTGGGTTCTGAAGCATGTCGTTCAGGGTAACGCAAAAACTAGCTATCTGCTTAGCCTGCTGCGGCCGCCAAAATAAACTATTTTGCCGACACATCACACGCGCGCTAATTCGATATACTACTTAGGTAGGAGGATTGATTATGCAAGATTTTACATTCAATGTTGGCGACGACAAGTTAGTTGGTAACCTTTTTGTGCCGGACGGCAAGGCAAAGGGCGTGGTTATAACCACTGGGCCGCTTACGTCGGTAAAAGAACAAGCCCCAGGGGTATACGCCAAAGCCATGGCCGAGCGCGGCTACGTGGCGCTGGCGTTTGACCATCGCTACTTTGGCGAAAGCGACGGCCAGCCTCGCCAGTTCGAAAACCCTCTAGCCAAAATAGAAGATATGAAAGCCGCCGCACATGCGCTGCACGCAGACAGGCGTTTTGCCGACTTGCCTGTTTTTGCTGTAGGTATATGCGCGGGCGCTGGCTACATGGTGCGCGCAGTAGCTGACGATAAGATTTTTCAAGCGTTTGCGGGCGTGGCTGGGGTGTACAAAGACCTAGCCCAGACCAAAGAGCAGATGGGCGAATCGTACCAAGCAACCATCGACCGTGCAAAAGCGGCCGAACAAAAATGGCGCGAAGGGGCGAAAGCCGAGACCATTCCAGCTGTCGGGCCAAATAACGGCGATGTGGCTATGCCGCTTACCGAAGCCTACGAATATTACGGCACCAAGCGTGGGGCTGTGGCCAATTATGTAAACGGCTACGCCGTGCAGGCGAACGCCTATACCCTGCCATTTGATAGCCAGAGCGCGGCGCCGGCTATAACTGTACCAGTGCTGATTGTACATTCCGAACGCGCGCTTGCGCCGGCATGGGCCAAGCAGTTTTATGCGGCAGTAAAAGCTCCCAAGCAACAGCTTTGGCTGCAGTCGCAGGGCCAGATAGATTTTTATGATGACCCTAAACTAATTAACCCAGCGGCAGATACTATTGACCAATTCTTTATGAGCCACGCGGCCAAGCAGTCTTAATTGCACTACTCGAATCTCTGCAAACATTTTTATACAATATAAATATGTCACACAAACCAAATCTTACTACTCGCGAAGTTTTTCAAAAGAGCCTGGATCTTCAGTTTACTGACACGCCAGCCCAGGCTGATTTGTTTGCCGAAGATGGCGTTATGGAGTTTCCGTTTACGCCGCAAGGCCTGGTGCAAATTAAAGGCCGCGAAGCTATTCGCTCTTTTCTGAAAGAAAATGGCTTTTTAGCGGATCGCCTACGGCTTGAGGCTCATGAAGGTTTGCAAATTTACGACACGGACGACCCTGAGGTAATAATTGCCGAATACACCGCTAAGGTTACAATGGTGCCGATCGACCGGCAGTCTTCCCTGCCCTGCATAAAAGTGCTGCGTGTTCACAAGGGCCAAATTGTTTTATATAGGGATTATACCAACCCGCTTGCGGCACTTAGCGCCATGGGTAAGTTAGAGGTATTCGCAGAATCGCTTTTGGCAAGCGGGAGTTAGTTGGCGCTATGAAGAATTACTATCATTCTGTTGGAAAATTTACAGCCAAACCTGGTAAGCGCGATAAACTTCGCAATTTGTTGCTGCAAGCGGCCGAGCTAATGGGTAATAACGCCGACTGCCTAAAATACATAGTCAGCACTAGCAACGACCCAGATGCGGTGTGGGTAACCGAAGTTTGGACAGATAAAGCTGCACATGACGCTTCACTCGCGCCGGCAGAGGTAAGGGCTTTAATACAAAAAGTCATGCCATTAGTGGCATCGATGGATCTTGTTGCCGAACTACATACCGAAGGTGGTAAGGGTCTGAAGTAGCCCCGTTTACGTAGCCCGGCTTTGATATCATTAGACGATGAAAGCGACTAAGAAAAATATCGGTGGCGAAAAGCGCCGTCAGGTATTTATATATGTGATTGTAATTGTCGTGGTGCTTGGTTGCCTTGTGTGTTGCTACTTGCTTGGCGCTAGATGGGCGTCTTACAAACCAAGCGATCATCGTACGTCGACTTTGGTTCAAAAAGCGCAAGAAAAGCAGCGCGAGGGTTTTCAGTCTTACTTGCAGCAGCCTATGGCGCCCAAAAACGACCAACAGCTAAGCCAGCTGATTAAAGATAAGTACCAGACTTCTGCCGGCTATCTGGGTGAAGACGCTGATTATGTGGTTGGCCATGGCATGAAAGACGGCGAGCTATATATTGATATGGTTACGTCGCGCACCTATACCCTGCCAGCGGCGGGCGGGCTTACAAACGAGAACCGTACTTTTATTATGTGCACACGATTAATCGGTAAACCGTCGTTAACAGCCCAGGTCCGGTCGGTCGACGTGCCTTGTGCCGAGCAGTTGCTTGCCAGCCCAAGTAGCGAACCACTAGACGCACCTATACTTGTTAAATTGGCCCAATAGTAATGAACGACCACTTCGATATACTCGACCAATCAGCCGTTCAGGTTGCGCCGCGCTTGCTTGGCAGCATTTTGGAGCGGCGTATCGGCGATCGGTTGATGCGAGTCCGCATTGTAGAAACCGAGGCCTACGACCAGACCGATGTCGCCAGCCATAGCTATCGTGGCTTAACACCGCGAACTGCCGTTATGTTTGGCTCGGCCGGTCACTTATATGTTTATTTTACCTACGGAATGCATTATTGCTGCAACATTGTTACTGGTCCTGCTGGGCACGGTGCAGCTGTTTTGCTGCGGGCCGTAGAGCCGCTTTATGGCCAAGCTGATATGGCTGTGCGCAGGCCCCGAGCCACGGGCAACAATCTGACCAATGGTCCTGCTAAACTTTGCCAAGCGCTGGGTATTGACCGCCAACTTAATGGCCACGATTTGCGTCAGGAACCGCTACGTTTAATTATTGGCGCGCCTCCAGCCAAGAAAGACATTGTGCAAGCTACTCGCATTGGCATTAGCCAGGGCAAGGAACAACCCTGGCGGTTTTATTTGCGCAACAATAGCTGGGTTTCGCGGCTAGCTTAATACACATGCCGGCCTTTACACACTTATATATTAATGCGATGATTTGCTGAGAAACATATAACTAGGGGAAGATGAGAATCTATGAAGATAGTAAAGCGCATCGCTGCTGCAATATTGGCCTTTTTACTAGCATTGCCGAGCGGTTTACTGCCCTCGCTAACTTCACCCGCTTTGGCTGTAGGATTCGGATTAGATAAAACTGTCAGCACTCATCAATCCAGCTCTTCAACAAGCGTCACTTCACCCGCGTTTACAACCTCACAGGCAAACGAGTTACTGGTAGCATTTATTGCTAGCGATGGCCCAAAGCCTGGTACGCAGAGTATGTCTGCGGTGACTGGTGGCGGCCTAACTTGGACAATGCGCAAACGCACCAACGCCCAAGCTGGCACGGCTGAAATCTGGACAGCATCAGCGACTAGCGTAGTTACTAATGCAACCGTTAAGGCTACGCACAGCGGTTCGTACACCGCTTCGATTACAGTTGCGACATTCACTGGTGCTAGCACCACCATTGGCGCTGTGGGTGGTGGCAACGCAACCACCGGTGCACCAACAGCTTCACTTACCACTACTATGGCTGGCTCATGGGTATGGGCTGTGGGCGATGACTGGGACAACGCTACGGCTCGTACTGTAGGCGCAAACCAAACCAAGGTAGACGAATTCTTGGCTCCTAGTGGTGACACTTTTTGGACACAGCGCCAGACCACCGTTACCCCAGCCAGCGGCACGGTTGTGACCATAAACGACACTGCGCCAACGACTGACCGCTGGAATCTATCTATGATCGAAATTCTGCCTGCAGTTACCACACCAGACACAACCGCGCCAAGCATTCCAACTGGTTTAACCGCAAACGCTGCCGGCTTGACGCAAGTTAACCTAGGATGGACGGCCGCCACAGACAACGTAGGGGTTACTGGCTACAAAGTATTGCGCGATGGCGCGCAGATTGCCACAACAACCGGTACTATCTACAGCGACACATCCGTTGCGGCAAATACTAGCTATAGCTACACAGTCCGTGCTTACGACGCAGCTGGTAACACTAGTGCGGATTCTAATGCGGCCAGCGTAACTACACCTGCCCCAGACACAACCGCGCCGGTAATTTCTAATGTAAACGCAAGCGCAGTTACGGGCGCCAGCGCAACCATTAGTTGGACGACCGACGAACTTGCTAGCACGCAAATTGCCTACGGCACTACAAATTCATATGGTTCGACTACAATACTTAATTCAAGTCTGGTTACCAGCCATAGCCAAAACTTGTCTGGCCTAAGCGCCGGCACCACATATCACTATGCGGTCATGTCCAAAGACGCCAGCGGAAACTTGGCGACTTCTGCCGATAGCACATTTACAACCACCGCACCCGACACCACTGCACCTACCGTGCAGCTATCTGCCCCGATTGATGGCGCAACTGTTTCTGGAGTTACGACTGTAAGCGCTACTGCATCGGACGACACTGCTGTAGTTGGTGTGCAGTTCTTGCTAGACGGCTCTAACCTGGGTACCGAAGTCGCCAGCGCGCCATACAACACTAGCTGGAACACAGCCACAGCAACAAACGGTAGCCATGTGCTATCTACTCGAGCCCGCGATGCAGCGGGTAATCTGGGCACCGCAGTGAATGTGACGGTTACTGTAAATAATCCTGTAAGCTTAGCCCCAACTATCGACCCGTCTACACCTGCAGCAGTTGGGGTGATGAATAATGTCTTAACTACTACCTCGCCGTCGTTCTCGCCACCTGCCGGCACAGTTGTGTATGCTGCCTTTTCAATGGACTCCGCCAGCTACACCGGTGTAACCACTTTTGTAAACTCAGTCACCAACAGTGGCACACCGCTTACCTGGCACTTGCTGGGCCGCGAAAACGGACACAGCTCTGGCGCTGGTGGTTTTGTAGAAGTTTGGTGGGCCTACAACCCAAGCGCGCAAACAAACATTACGACTACCGCAACTTTCAATATGGCTACCAAAAACGTGGCACCACCGGTTGGAGACTTCCAGGTTATAGTTATGAACAACGCCGCTCCCGACCAGTCTACGGCCGCCTGGAGTTCAAACGCACTATTGACCTCTAAGAACAACGCACCATTTGTAAATCTTACTACCACCAAAGCAAACTCACAGGTCTTTGCTGTGTTTGATAACTGGGATAACAGCGAAACCCCAATACCTGGCGCTAACCAGTCAATTACATCAATGATTCTGAACCCAACCGACCGCGATGGCTACTGGCTACAAAAGCAAGACACGCCAACTGCCGCAGCCGGTACCAACGTGCTCATGAACGCAACCGACCCTGGTATTGCCAACGAATGGCACGCCTTAGCTTGGGAAGTCCTAGGTAACTAGCCCTAGTTCTGGCCGCAATGTGCTAAAGCAGCGGATCACGCCTCTGCACTACTGTCAAAAAACTATGTTACAATATGTTGCATGAGTTTTGGCAAGGGAAGAAGCCGGATTGTTCAGGCAACCGCAAGTATCCCTGGAAGCGCGACCGCACTTGTCCGACATGTATATTTGGAAGGCAGGTACGCCGCACTTTCGGGTGATACCGAAACGCGCGATGCATGTGCACGCGAACTTGGCAAAGACGCCGCGCTTAACGGCGTTGTTGTTGTGCTTGGTTTTTTAGCGGCCAGTCTTAACGCCTACCTTGCGGTGCGTCACGGATCACCTTCGCGCGCTACAGCCGCAACGGTTGATAGCCTGGTAAGTGGAAGCCATCTGCTTTCGGTATACACACAGGCCTATTTAAGGGCTAAGCTCACGACTATCCAACCTGCTACGTCGCCCGAGCAACTAGCGGCGGCAAAACCATCTCCGGACTATCCTCGCTCTGGTCTGGGCGAGTTGGCGGTTACTACAGCCGCGATTGGGTTCGTGGGGTTTACCGCTAGTGATGCGGCGCTAGCCATAGTTCACCAAGGTTGGTAAATCTATGATTGACACTATTCATGATCGAATTGCCGAGGTGTGGGATGACAATCGAAACCGTATTATAGCTTTGGGCACGGTAGTTGCTACGGTGGGTGCCCTAGCGCTAGGCGGCCAGTTATTAAAGCATGATCCATTGGCGGTAGTGCATGGTGTGGAGTCTTTGTTTGGCCCGGACAGCCCAACTTGTGCACCGGTGCCCGAGAAGGCAGTCGATTCCATGTTCCAAGATCTAGTGACGGCGCATTTAAACACCGATTCCGCGCATATGAAGCAAATCACACCTGATATAGCGCGCCCGGTCGCAGCAAAATACGGCTTCAGCCTGCGCGATACTGGCGACTACAAGTCGGCACTACAGGCCGCGACTACACCACAACAAGCCCAGGCGACTATCCGTCGGCTTGGCGAAGCGTTTGGTCTTAACGTGCGAACAAATAGCACTAACCTATCGGTGCTCAGAACCGATGGTGTCGAGCTGGCAGATTTTCTAGCACTAGTGCCAACTGAGGCGTTAGCCAAAATAAATCCTCCGCCAATCAAACTCGAGGCAACTCTTTTGCCCGGGGAGACTGGCCGGGTGACCCTTACTGGTGTTTACCACATGGTAGATCTAAGCCTGGTAGAACAGTATGTTGGCTATAACCTGCCTCACGAACTATTGGGCCACGTTGTTCAAATTACGGGTTGCGCGCCTGGCAGCCAATTTAAAGATGGCCAGATTGCCGCCGCCAACCCCAAGGGCTATGGTCAGTACACCAAAGACGGCAGGCAGCTCGAAGGCGTCGATGCATCCAAACTTACGCTGGATATATTAGACTATCATGGACTAACTAACACGGCTGAAGACTTTGCGACCACGGCGGATGGCATAGTTACCGGCCAGGGCGACTTTTGCGAACAGCGCAACGTTCCAGTTACTCACAAAATGGCGGTTGTGCTCGCCCGCTACAATTCCCTGTACCCTGGCTTAGGTGACTACTACCGAGATCTTCGCAACATACGGTGTGGCACCTAATTACCCGGGCTAATGGGTTGTGGCCCATTGCGTGACTTCTGTATACTTAAAGACAGACATGAACGTTAGGAGTACAAAGTGTTTGGTATAGTCTCGATTGTATTTGGTGTTATTGAATTGCTGGTTGGCTTTAGGTTTTTGTTTTTGCTTTTCGGAGCTAACAGTGCAAGTACTTTTGTTCAATGGGTATACCAGGTTAGCGGTCCGTTGGTTGCCCCATTTGAAGTTGTGTTTGGCCACACTGTAAATACGGTGCAAGGCGTGTCGGGCAGTGTTTTCGAGATCGCATCACTACTTGCCTTAATAGTTTACGGTGTGATTGGTGGTATTGTGCTGAGCCTTTATGCTCCGAACCGCCACATTTAAGCGCTGTGCTTGATTCACTCTGCTATGCTGGGGTGATGCAAGACGTAGAAATCGAAATTCAGGTGCGAATTAGCGAACCAGCAAAGCTGCAAAAATTTTTGCAGGACAAGGCAAAGTTTGTTGGTGAAGATTATCAGAAAGACCAATACTTTACACCGCCTCATCGCAACTTTTTAAGCGTCAGGCCAACGGAAGAATGGTTACGTCTGCGCGAATCGGGTCAGGCGGCTATTACATACAAAAAGTGGCATTACGACGCCGATGGCAAAAGCCAGTATTGCGACGAATACGAAACAACCGTTCAGAATGTAGACCAAATGCATAAGATATTTGCAGCGCTAGACATTAAGTCGATTGCTACAGTCGAAAAAACACGCAAAAAATGGTTATACAAAGACTACGAAATTGCGCTGGATCACGTTACGGACTTAGGTGATTTTGTCGAGATTGAGTACAAAGCCGTGGCCAAAGAAGACCCCAAAATCATAACCAACAAAATGATCGAATTCTTAAAACAAATCGGCTGCGGCAAGATCGAAAGAAACTTTGTGGGCTACCCTTTTCAATTGCTCTTTCCAGACGAAGTTAAGTTTGAAGAAGTATAATGCCGTTCTATGCGCGCAACATACCAGTTTTTGTTACACTTGCTAAGTGATTAAAAGATACATCGAGTTGTTTGCAAAATATGCGGGTCTTGTAACAATTTGCTTCGAGTGGCTTGCTGCAGTGCTTTTTTACTTGGTAAGACCGGCTAATTTTGACGGCAGCAGCCCTATAAGCTACTTTGCATATTACCCAGAAACACGGATAATTTTTAGCGTTTGCTTAACTGTTGCTGCTACTAGTTTTTGGATTTTCGCACGGTTTCATTTACCTAAGTACTATGTTGTGCCAGTGCGCATGTTCACGGCCTCAATGTTTGGATATGCACTGTTGGCACTTACGCCGTTTGACCCTAATAACTTTTTTAGCGATACGATTCACAGAATACTAGCGATGTTCTTTTCATTGACTTTCCTTGCGGGAATCTACCTTATGGGTAAGCACAACAAAGATTCGCGTGTTCGCGCTGTGTCGTACGGGGCGGTTGTGCTAAGTGCGCTAGTGCTATTTGTGTTCCTTGCTACGCCAAAAGGCAGCCCATTTTTACTGCTACTAGAAGTGCTAAGCGCATTCATTGGCCAGCTATGGACAATATGGATATCATTTTATAGTTTTAAAAAAGCTGCCGCCAAATAGTAGTGCTCAGCCTGGTGGCGCTATACTTTTTACATGTCACTGCTATCTACCGGTGAATTAGCGCAAGAAAGCCTTGATTCTTTTGTGGCCATTAAAACAGTTGTGGATACTGGCGAGAGTGACATTGAACATTTGGTTAACGAGCCGGCAGCGCGATTTGTGACTTCTAGCCTTGCGCTTGCGTCTAAGTTGCCGGGCCAAGCCAAAGCGGGCTTTAGTTTAAATCTGCCGTTTAGCGAATTCGAACTAGGGCTCTTAAGGATTGCTCAGTGGCAGGAACATGTCGATAGTCGGCGCGAAATAAGCCAGCGCATGATCGGTTGGTTATCGCTGGGTGCTTACCAAGTAAACGGTCATGTCGCACGCTGCTCCAGCTACTTAATAACCTTATCGCCCTTCTTGGATATTTGGGAACAAAGATCACTCGCTTTATCTTTGGCGGATATGTTCGATGTAGGTCTGTAATTTGAGTTTGTCGATGAAGCAAAAATTATGGCATTATCCAAGAAAGCTGTAAGCTAAAGCCATGAAACAAATCCATGCATTACTAGCCAAAATTCCGGCGGCGTTATCTAGCACACTTTCGGTGTTTATATTTATTTTCTTATTTGTGTATCTGTTTATATTTGGTGTGGTGGGGCTGGTTATACCTGCGCTTGAACCAACGGCTGCGTCACAGCTGATATTTGGCAACTACACTAATGTGCTTAGTGCTTTGGGTGCTGCGCTAGCTGCTGGCGCCGGCGCAGTGCACTCCAAGCGTCTAAAAGAATTACATCAAAGCCACACCGCACTAAATGCATCGCTAGACGAACTTCACAAAAAAGTTGACCAACTTAGCCTGAGAAAATAGTTTTGGCGCGGCTAACCCGTTGCCTTAGATGTGGGTAAGTGTAAAATGGTTGAGTGGTTGAAGCAGATACCGGCGCCGAGCGCCTAACCCCTGGCCAAGAACTTATGAGTATTATTGATGCTCATTTTACTGAAGTAGGCGGCAAAGGCAAACCGGGGCTAGATGGCCAAGAGCTAATTGAGCTTTATCCGTCTGGCGGCGTGGGTGCATTTGGCATTATTGATCCCACAAGCATTAGGGCTGCACGTCCTATGCTAGGCCGAGTAGATGCAGCTCCTGAAACCCGAACAGATTTTAAAGGCTATCAAGTTATAAGTCTTGGCTATAACACTGAGTTTACGGAATGTACTAGCTGCTTTGCACGCGACCACCAAATCTGGGTGCGCGGATCACTTACTCATCGCGACACACACCACACCGAGGACGCCGAGGCTGTACTTGACCCCCAGTTAGCACGATCGTTTTTAGACTGGCTTAAGCAAGCAACGCCATTTTTGATTACCTAGCTGGTTCTAGAAAATAGGCTCAGCGCAGATTATTTTGCGTTGTTAAATGCGGCTTCAAGCTTAGCTTTATCTAGCTTAATCATTGGCATCATGGCGGCCATTAGTGCCTGTTTTTGCTTGCCTGAGGCGTTGGGATCGCTCATTAGTTCGCCCAATGCTTTTGGTGTTATTTGCCAGGTAACTCCAAATTTGTCGACAATCCAGCCGCATTGTTGGGGCTTACCGCCGTCCATTAATCTATCCCAAACCTTGTCGAGCGATTCTTGATCGTCGAATTCTACTACAAAAGATATGCCTCCGGTTAGCTCAAATTGTGGGCCGCCATCCAGGCACATAAACCGGACCCCGGCAACTTCAAAAACTCCGGTTAAAACCTTGCCTTTTAGTTCTTTTTCGCCAGGAATCCCTTGATCGCCGGCGTAGCGTTCAATATGTACTATTTTTGAGTTTTCAAAAGTCTCTACATAGTAATTCATGGCCTCTTCGGCGTTGCCTTGAAACCAAATTGACGGTGTGAGTTTTTGCATTCTACCCCCTTATATCTTGTTAAATGATAGCATGTTTACTTTTGCGCTGCAGCCAAGGTTATCTTTGACGACAATTACTTTACTTATAAACATAAGCCTTGTCTGCGCGCCCATAACAGATTAAGATAATAAGGAGATGAGACGCCAGAGGGCATGGATGGCATTGGGAACTGCTGCTCGCTTTAAAAGAGCCTCTTTTTGGCATCGCCAACGAACATTGATATTCTTAGTTTTTTTGGCACTGGTCGCTATTCCCATAGGGTCGTTAATGAAGTTGTCGCAAGCTGGCGCTACGTCATGTGCCTGCACTGTGTTTGGTAATCCGTCTGGCCAAAGCACTTTTGATAACGGCTCGCCAATAGAGGTTGGCCTTAAGTTCATACCAAGCGTAAACGGCACTATTAGTGGAGTCCGTTTTTATAAGCAGGACCCTATGGGCGGCACGCATACGGGTCATCTTTGGACTATCGGTGGCACGAGCTTGGCAACAGCTACATTTACCGGCGAAACGTCATCGGGTTGGCAAGATGTTACTTTTAGCTCACCAGTTGCAGTGACTGCTGGCACTACATATGTGGCGTCGGTAACCATGGGCGACAATAGATACATGGCCACCAGCAACTACTTTACCAGCGATGTTGTGTCGGGCTTTTTAACAGCTCCATCGTCCGGAAGTTCTGGTGGTAATGGTGTATTTGGAACTGGCGGGTCTTTTCCTGCTAGCACCTTTGGTTCGGCTAACTATTGGGTAGATGTGTCTTTTTACGACACAACCGCACCTACCGTTGCGTCCGTTGCGCCTACTAATGCTTCGACCAACGTATTGCCCGGCGAAACGGTGTCTGCAACCTTTGACCAAAGCATGGATTCCAGTACATTAACTAGTTCCACCTTTACAGTTAAGGACTCGGACAATAACACCGTACCTGGAACTATTAGTTATTCCAATTCGACCAAGACGGTTTCGTTTGTTGCGACAGACGGTTTTTTAACCAGTAAAACCTATACGGCCACAATTAAAGGTGGAACAGGTACGGTTGCAAAAAGCGGTGGCGGCACAGCACTTGCTAGCGACTACACTTGGTCGTTTACTACCTCGGCCACCAACAGCTGCCCTTGCACGTTAAAAGCCCGCGCAGCACCCGAAGGTTCAAAAACATTTACCGACGGTGGTTCGGGCCTAGAAATTGGCGTTAAAATTAAGCCCACTACCAACGGTTACATAACCGCAGTCAGGTTTTACAAACCCATTGTTTATTCGGCCAGTTCACACGTAGGCAATATATGGGATAGTTCAGGCAATAAACTGGCAACGGTTACATTTAGCAACGAAACCGCCTATGGCTGGCAAGAAGCAAAATTAAGCTCGCCGCTAAGAGTTAATGAAAACCAGCTATACATTGTTTCTTACGGTACAACCGATAGTTTTTATTTGGCCACTGCCCATGGATTAGACAGCACGATAACCAGTGGTTACCTTAATGCATTTAACAATAGCAATGCTGAAAATACCGCCACAGGTTCGAGCACAAGCAACGGTGTGTTTGCTGGCAGTGCCGGTTCATATCCGAACCTTGGTAGCTCAAACGCGAGCTACTTTTGGGTGGATGCCGTTTTTTCTACCCAGCAAGCGCCTAGTTATCCCCTTAGTATTGATGGGGTGCAGCCAAAAGCTGGTTCTTACGGTGTGCAGCGCAGTCAAAATATCACAGCTTTGTTTAATCGCCCGCTAGATTCAACCACGGTGACCAATACATCATTTAGGCTGTTCGATAGCGGTGGCGCTCAGGTTGCTGGTACGGCCAGCTACGACACTGTCACCGGGCTAGCCACATTTGCACCAACTTCGCTTTTAACCTATGGCCAGAGTTATACGGCTAAGATATCTGGTACTGTCGCGGATCCTGCTGGCACAACACTAGGTTCGGAATATACGTGGAGTTTTACGGTAGGTTCGCAACTGTCGAGTGACCCCGCACAAGGTTCAGGCGGGCCAATACTTGTTGTAACATCGTCGGCTAACAAGTATAGCCAATACTATGCCGAAATATTACACACCGAGGGTTTTAATTATTTTGATGTCAAAGATATTACTACTGTTGACGCCTCTACGCTCAATAACTACGACACAGTTGTGTTAAGCGAGCTAGCCCTTAGCCAATCACAGGCCGACATGCTGAGCACCTGGGTAAATGCAGGCGGCAATCTGGTTGCAATGCGACCAGACAGCAAACTTTCTAGCCTGCTTGGGCTTAGTAGTTCGGGCACAACGCGCACAAACCAATACATGCTAATTGATACATCGCAAGCGCCGGGCACTGGGTTGGTCAACGAAACTATTCAATTTAAGGGAACGGCCGATAACTATACGCTTAATGGCGCCACACAGGTCGCGGCGTTTTATAGCGACGCTAGCACCGCAACCAGTAGCCCTGCGGTTACAACTCGTTCAGTTGGTGCGAATGGCGGCACGGCGGTGGCATTTAGCTATGATTTAGCGAAGTCGGTTATTGGTCTGCATCAAGGCAACCAGGCTTGGACTAACCAAGAGCGTGACGGCGTTACACCTATCAGGCCAAACGACCTATTCTTTGGTGCTAGGTCGGGCGATGTACAGCCCGACTGGGTTGACCTTAATAAAATCCACATACCACAAGCCGACGAACAGCAGCGGTTACTGGCTAATGTTTTAATACAGTCCACAAAAGACCGTAAACCGCTTCCACGCTTTTGGTATTTGCCGGGTGACTATAAGGCAGTCATGGTGCTAGCTGGCGACGACCACGCTATTGCCTTGCCCGACGGTACGCAGTCGGTAATGGACAAATGGTTGAACTACAGCTCTACCAATTGCTCGCTTACAGATTGGGAATGTATCCGTGCCAGCCACTATATCTATGTAGGCAGTGGTATTACAAACTCGCGCGTGCAGCAATTTTATGAACTTGGTTTCGAAATTGGTGATCATGTAGGCACAACCTGCGCTGACTTCGCGTCGTTTGCTAGCTTGTCTAGCACCTACACCAGCAGTCTTACGACTTGGCGCGCAAAGTACACTAGTGTTCCAAATCAGGTCAGCCATCGTTACCATTGCTACACATGGAGCGATTGGGACAGCCAGTCGCGTGTCGATGTGGCCAATGGTATACGCTATGACCTTAATTACCTTGCCTATCCGAACACATGGATTGGCACGCGTTCACCGCTTATCACAGGATCTGGTATGAACATGCGTTTTACTGATGCTAGCGGTAATCTTATGGATGTGCGTCAGGGTGTAACCAACTTTGACGACCAGACCGTATCGTCCACAAATATTAATGCCACACTAGACAACGCAACTGGAACATCAGGTTACTACGGCATTTTTGGCACGCACTACGACATGACCAACACTTTTGATTCAACGCTTTACGATGCTGCAAAATCCCACAACATACCAATGATCTCGTCTAGCCAAGCGCTTACCTGGCTTGATGGCCGGGACAGCTCTACTTTCAGTAACTTTAGTGGATCTAACGGTTTGTTTACTTATACCGTTAGCCCTGCGGTTGGCGCCAACGGCCTAAAGGCCATGATGCCCACTCACGATGCCAGCGGAACGCTGTCTACCTTAAAACTGGGTTCGTCAACCGTCACTTACGCAACCAGCACTATAAAAGGAGTTGAGTACGCCGTATTCAACGCCGTTCCGGGTACGTACACTGCAACCTATAGCGACTATAACCCCAATGCCCAGTCTTCTTCGGGCAGCAGCACTACCACAACGACCAGCACCACCACCACTACTACTACCGCTAAACATACGACCAGCAACTCAAGTTCAAGTCCAGCCACAGAAGAACCGGTTACTACAGTCACCACCGAAGCTACTCCTAGCAGTTCTGAGCCAGCGCAGCAACCAAGCTCTGATACAACTCAAACAATTACTCATGCTGCTACGCCTGTAAGTTTCTTCTGGTTATGGGTGGTTGGCGGTGTTTGCTTGGCTCTAGCGCTGTTCTGGCTGATCGTATGGCGATTGCGTCACCGGCACGAATAGCTATTTCTTTTCGAACAAAACCAGCTTGTAGCCGTCGGGGTCCGTAATTACTAATTCGCGGCGGCCACCTGTGGTGTCCACTGGTTGACCGTCGGCCTTTATGTTCAGTTCACCAAGGTGCGCGTAGAAATCATCTATACCTTCGACGCTTAGGTAAATCGCGGGACCGCCTTGTTCGACTTCGCCCTGCCTAAACTCTACCCAAAACCAGTTTAAATAAACGGTTAAAACACCATCATTTTGTTTGCCTGGCCTAAAGCCCAGCGCTTCATAAAATGCAGCAGTTTTATTTAGGTCACTAACACTGTATCCAATACCTGAAATACTTTTTAGTCTCATGTGGTCTCCTTTGGTGAGTAACTATGATTATATGCGCTATAATTTAGACAACAAAGGAGTTTATCATGTTCAAACCCGATAAAAACCCAAAGGGCCAGCTAGCTAAACGTGCCGAAGCACAGCTTAGCATGCTAACCACAATGTTTTTGCTTGGTATGGCTGTAAACCTAATTGGCCTGCCATCAGAAAATGAAGGCACAGCTTGGCTAGCTACAACAATATTTTTAGTACTGCACGGGCTTGTTGGTTTAGGTTTGGTGATTGGCTCACTACTAACCGTTAAACGAGCTGTTACTGTTGGCAAGCAGCTGGCTACGCATGCTTGGGTTGGTGTTGGTGTGATAGCCGCCACGTTTGTAGCGGGAATATTAACCGCGGCAACCGAAAGCCAGTGGTGGTCATATGGTATGGCTGTTGGCTTTATTGCAAGTTTTTGGATATACGGCGCTTTATATTTCAAGGCGCGAAAATAGCTTGCTAATATAAGGGAATGAGTTGGTTTAAGCCTACTAGCCTGTTAGATAAAATTTTTGAGGGCAGCATTTTGCTCAAAGGCCTTAGTGCTGCCTTCGAATTTTTGGGTGGTTTATTACTATTCTTTTTTGATCCGTCGGTTATACACGACTTTTTAGTTGCAGTTACCCAGAAAGAGCTTATCGAAGACCCCAACGATAAAATAGCCAACTTTTTATTAAACTCCACTAAAGATCTGGGTGCCAGCAGCAAGACTTTTCTGATTATCTATTTGTGGATTCATGCCGCTGTAAAACTAGTTGCGGTTGTTGGACTGCTGCGCAATCAAATGTGGGCCTACCCTTTTTCGCTCATAACACTTGGCATTCTAACTCTTTACCAGATTTACCATATTATTTTTGTAAAGTTTTCGATCGGCATGATTCTACTTACGCTGTTCGACATATTCGTGTTGTGGTTAATATGGCGCGAGTACGAAAAAAAGCGGTTGCCTATTCCTCATGTTTCTTAAGCATGTGCACATATATATAGCCGCCTAGCCAGGCTGTTGGTATAGCCAGCAGTACCAGGCCGAACATATACCAGGCAATGCCGTAGCTTTGCTGTGCGCCGTCGATAAGGCTTAACAGCCGGTATATAGCAGCAAAACCGCCAAGTATAACAGCGTGTAGCAAAAGCCTGCTCGGTGCAAGCCAGGCCGCAATGTAACCACCTAAAATAGTAAGCACAACTCGTTCAATAAAAAACACGTATAAAACTGGCTGGCCACTATAAATGCGTAGTGGTTGAGCCGCGTCATACAACCCCATTCGCGCAAGAATGTATTCGCTCAGACGCATAATAACGACCATAAATACAAAACCCACAGCTATGCTTAAAATGCTCTGACTAATATGGTTTTCGGTTTTTATGCTGTGCAGTGACAATTTAGGTACTTAAGCCTCTGCACTGATATTAACTCATCCATTGTTTACTGCATACCGGCTTTAAGGGCGCAGTTGCCCTTCGGCTTGGTGTCTGTTATTTTCTAATCAGTGAAGATAGTTTTTCTAAACGTATGGCACGGTAAGTGTGCTAAAGATTTAGCGGCCTTTTTGCAGGTTCAGGCTAAAGACACGCATGTGTTTTGTTTTCAGGAAGCAAGCGTAGAGGCGCGTGAACTTTTTAGGCGTATACTTACCGACTTTAAAGTGGCCTACACCGATAAGTTTGTGACCCAAGATGATACTTTTTCGCAGGCAATGTATGTGCGGCGCGACCTTCAAATTTTAAGTTCGGCAACTATAGCTGAACAAGAACCCGCCTGCGGTGTTGGCCAATATGCACAAGTTCGCGTAGATGGTCGCGACATAAATATTTGTAACTTTCATGGCATGTCGCGACCGGCCGACAAAAAGGTAGACAGTCCAGCGCGCTTAAAGCAAACCAACCTGTTGCTGAAATTTTTTGAAGGTAAACCTGGCACTGTAATTGGCGGCGATTTTAACATTCTGCCCCAGACCCAAAGCATTAAGTTGTTCCGGCAAAACGGCTATCAAGACTTAATAAAAGATTTTGGCATAACTAATACGCGCAACAAGCTGGTGTGGGACAGATTCCCCGACAGCAAACAATACTTTTCGGACTATGCGTTTGCTAGCGCCGACGTAAAAGTCGAGGGTTTTGATGTGCCAGATTGTCTTATATCTGACCACTTGCCGCTAATACTGCGAGTAACATAGCTTTAGTTCAAGGCTTTTTCGCTATGGTGCAGGTGTTTACTTACCATACTGTTGGTGCGGCTAACTATATCCCAGGCCTTTTCGCGCAGACTGTCCAGCGACATGGTGTGGCTACTGCCCTTTACGCCCAGGGCAAAAAGATGTGGGTAGGTGTTTACTGTTTGGTAAATCGGTAGCAAGTAGTTAACTCCGGTTAAAACCACTGGTATTTGCTTGTCGTGTAAAAACTTATGTAGCTGTTTGTTTATGCGTCTAAAAAATTGCAACAACATGGTTTTATCGGTTTGTGACACGTTATATTGACCGTGGAACGAGTAGCTACCTTTGCGTTCAAGGGATGCAACGGCGTGTGGTTCGATCGTTTTAGGAAACTCGTCAATATTTAAAGCGCTAACCATGTTAGTTGGAAGGCCTTTTACTTTGATTGGTTTTATTTGGTAACGGTTGGCTTTGTATAGGTGGACATCGTTATGATCTAACGCCAGCACCATATAGGTTTTATTGTTTGCTACCACTGCCCGCAGCGGTTCAAGATTGAAGCCGTGGTCTATGACTAGTTTGTGGGGAACGTCGCCAGGTATGCGGTAGTACTTGAATAGCCGTGGGTGGGCAAAAATTGCCAGGCTTTCGCGGCGCACGGGCCAGAATTCTTGGCCTTCTAGCAAATCCTTAACAGGTTTTAGAGTTTTGTCGATTTCCTTGGGCTTTATGCCCGCCTGCCGCAGTGCGGAGTGCGCTTGTTTAATCAGGTTCTTAAGTTCGATCCGGTTTGGGTTTGTACTGCCCGTGGGTTCGATATATGGTGCGTAAATCGACACGCAGTATGGTTCGTTAAATTTTGCCAGTGACTTAAGTTGTCTTTTGCTTGGTAGATGTGACATTGTGTACTCCTACTTTTAATCTGTTGGCATGCTTAACGTGCTGACTGTGTTGAAGTTACCGCCTCCTTTTTAGATGTTAAAAATAATCCTGCTGTAAGGTTTAAGCGAATCAAAGCGTCTGAGTTAGGTATTGGTAGTCTAAACATGCACCATCCCCTCTGCACCTACACTACTACTGTTAATTTGGTTTGTCAGCGAAATATGTCACGAACTTTGGTTTTATATTTGAAGCCAAGCTCGTTGCATAATTTAACATTTGTGGCAGTAGCAACGTTAGCATAAGTGAACTGAGAATTTGCTTAGAAAATTCCATGCGGTTGACACACCAATTTAGCTTAAGCATAATGTAGCTACAATAACCTCAAGGGGTAAAAATATGAAGTTAGTAAGAGTTCCGATAATTCTACTGGTGCTTTTACTTGGATTTTCGCTCGCGCCAAATGTGGTGCTAGCCAAAGATTCCACGGGTTCGGATGACCAAACTCAAGAACAAGCAACGCAAACCGCCAAAGAACTAGAGCAAGAACGTAAAGATGCTGCCGAAAAGCGTATCGAGGCCGCAAAAGAAGCGCTTAAAAAAGCTAGCGATGCCGAAAAGAAGCTGGCCGAAGGTTTTATGAAAGCCTGCGAAAACCACAAAATGGCATTCGAAACTCGATTTGCTAACCTAGCCAACCATTCGCAAACAATTGTCGATGTTATGGATAAAATCGCCGCTCGCGTAGAGGCCTTTAAGACCAGCAAGAATCTAACCGTAGCCAATTATGACGCTTTGGTAGCCGATGTTGCTGCCAAACAGTTGATTGTGCATAACCTGCAAGCTACGGCCAAGCAAGATGCCGCACAAGACTTTAACTGCGACCGCGATAAAGCACACGAGTCTGTCCAGTCGTTCACCGACCTTTTGCACCAGCAAATCGATGCGCTAAAAAACTATAAAACATCTGTTAAAAACCTAATAGTTGCAGTTAAAAAGGCGGCCAGCGCTGCTACATCTACGGAGGGCACCAGCAATGCAACCAACTAACCATAAAAGTGCCGGGTTCAGCGTTGTAGAAGCGTTGCTTATAGTCGCAATTCTGGCAGTGATTGGTTTTGTGGGCTGGCGTGTATGGGAAGCTCAACAAACTACTGGTACTGCAAGCACTAATAATAGTGCCCAAACAGCTCAATCTCCGACCACGGCCCCAGACATCAAAAGTGCGAGCGACCTTGATCAGGCTAGTAGCGATGTCGACAAAATTAATCTAGATAGCAACAGCCAAGACCTGACAAACATGCAAAAAGAACTAGACTCGCTCTAGAGCACGATAAATTTTACGCAGCGCACACTAGCCATGCTGCTAGCCTGTTGGTAGACACAAAGACTATAATAGTAGTGTAACCAGGAGGTCAAATGACTAAGCCCAGCGACGGAGTAAAGCGACTCTACCTTTCCCAGACCGATAAAAAAATTGCCGGTGTATGTGGTGGCATAGCCGAATACTTCAATATAGATTCCACCGCAATAAGACTAGCGTGGGTGGTAATGACAGTAATAACTGGCGCAATCCCAGGCGTAATTGCCTATATAATTGCGGCAATGGTCATGCCCAATAAAACCGAAGAGACTAGCTAGAATTCATGCCATCACTTTAGTGGTGGTCAACTCTGGTCTTTTGTGTGCGCGGCAATTACGCCGGCTTCGTTAGCTGCAACCACCAACACTGGTTTGCTGTGTGCGTGTTCACTGACTATGGTTGGCTGGGTGGGCTGTTTTGCGGCGCGGTTTAGTTTAGCGTTGAGCCAAAGGTCTAGGTACTGCAGCCTGCTTGCTATAAGCTCGCGAACTAGCGGATTACGCTCGCCTACTGTGCCTGTGAACACTAGCTGGTCTATGCCTCCCATGGCTGCGGTCATTTGTCCTATGGCCTTTTGTACGTTGAAAAAGTATATGTCGAGCGCTAATGCAGCTTGCTTGTCGCCCTTTTGCTTGTGTTTAAGTAGCTCGCGAATGTCGTTCGAGCCGCCAAGGCCAAGCAAACCGCTTTGATTGTTTAGATATTCTTCGGCCCGTGCGTCGTCCATGTTTAGTCCGGCTTTTAAGGCTCTTATGGCTGCGAAGTCGACGCTACCGCTACGCGTTGCCATAATTAAGCCTTCGAGTGGCGAATAACCCATAGTATTGTCTACGCTTTTGCCCCGGTAAACGGCGGTTGCACTAGCACCGCTGCCTAGGTGCGCAATAACAAGCCGCGGCGTAAGCTTGCCGATTTTTTTAAGTTGCCGCACTACCGATTCAGCCGATAGCCCGTGGTAGCCAAAGCGCTTGATGTCTAATTTTTCGGCATCTTCTAGAGGTAAGCCATAATATTGTGAAAAGTCAGGTCGGCTTGCGTGAAAAGCGCTATCGCTCGCGCCCACAATAGTTGCCTTGGGGAACTGGTGGTGCAAAGCTTTTAGTTCTTCTAGAGTGGCGCTTATGTGTAGTGGTGCGCGCGATCGTGTGTGCTGCAGGGTATCTACAAAGTGCTGGTTGACTGTGCGGTGTTCGGTAAAGTACATGCCTGGTGCCACTATGCGTAGACCAATGCGGCCAATATGTTCAGCGGGTAATATAGCTTGGTGCTTGAAGAAAATATCTAGCACTTGGGTTGCGGCTGCGTTTAGGTTTGGCAAGCTGGTTGCGACTGGGGTTTGTGACTCACCCATACGTAGTGTGCAGATAATTTTTTCGTCTAGCCATTCAAAATGCAAACTGGCACGCAAATCTACGCCCGCGTATAAGCCGTATTTGCGGCTAGCACTGCCTGGATTTGCAACAAGTGTTAACGAGCTGGCCATACCCAAGCGTCGATCTCGGGCATGTCTAGCCCGTTTTGCTTTATGTAATCGGTGTTTGCGGTCAGGAGTTGCTGATATTTGGTAATTATGTGACGCGCTTCTTCGTACGGCAGTTTGTTGGCGGCAGCCAGGCGTTCGAATATGGCAATAACTAAATGATAGCGGCTGGTGCGGTTGCGCACATGCATGTCAAACGGCGTGGTCGTGCTGCCGTTTTCAACATAGCCGCGCACGTCAAAGCGGTCGCGGCTTACGCCGTCGTAGTGAAATAGTATTGATTCTAAGGTTTCGGGGTAGCCATGAAAGTTACAAATTACTGGTTTGTCGGTTGTAAAATGGCGTTCAAATTCCATTTGAGTAACGCATGTTCCACCTTGTCCTAGCCCGCAAGTGGTAAGCGAACAAACGTTTACGCAGCGTAGTTTGGCGTCGGGCCATTCTTTTTTGGCAAGATCAATCGCGGCCATAACTTCTTTGGTGGTGTAGTCGCCAATACCCGCCAGTATTACATCGGGGTCGGCATCACTGGCAAAGTCCCAGGTTGTAATGCCGCTTACCAATGCTTTTTTAGCCATTTCGGGTGTCAGCCAACGTGGTTCTTGGGTTTTGCCGGCGACCAGTACGTTGATTTGGCGAGTTGTACCCATGATATGCTCTAGCACTGCTAAGGTGCTGTTGCCGTCTGGTGGAAAATACACATTGGCAAAATCGCCTTGGCGCTGCAAAACTGCATCTATAAATCCGGGGTTTTGGTGGCTAAAGCCGTTGTGGTCTTGCCGCCAGCCACTGCTGGTTAAAATATAGTTGAGCGATGGTATGGCGCCGCGCCAAGATACTTCGAGCGACTGGTTTAAGAACTTGGCGTATTGGTCGGTCATGCTAACAATAACTTGCACGAAGGCTTCGTAACTGGCAAAAATGGCGTGCCGCCCAGTTAGGGTGTAGCCCTGCGCCAAGCCTTGTAGGTTGTGTTCGCTAAGCATTTCCATAACTCGTCCATCGTGCGCCATGTCTTTGTCCCATGGTTCTAGCGGCCAAACCCAAGGACGTTTTGCTACTTCGAATACGGCATCAAGTTTGTTCGAATAGGTTTCGTCGGGCGACATCATTCTAAAGTTTTTGGTGTCGGCATTCAGCTTAAAGACCTCTTTTAGGTAAAGACCGGCACGGCGCATGCTGCTGCTGCCGATTGTGCCCGGTACTTTAGCGTCTTCGGCAAACTGATCGGCGGACGGTAGTTTAAGCGGTTTATAGACGGGGTTACCGCCGCGGGCGTGCGGACTCATGCCCATACGCAGTTCATCAGTTGGCAGCAAGCTTTTTATGGCGTCATTAAAACCTTTTTGCTTGTCGAATAATTCGTTAAATTTGTACGAAGCTAGCCAATCTTGCAGCATTTTTAGTTGCGCTGGGTCGGTTTTGGCTTCGGTTAAGACAACTTGGTGGCTTAGTGCATTGCCTTCGATTTTTTGACCGTTAAGCTCTTTGGGGCCTGTCCACCCCTTTAACGTCCGCATTACAATCATGGGCAAACGTGGTTCGTCGCCCTGTTTTATGCCCTGAATCCGCTGATAAGCCCATTCCAGCGCGTCGGACATTTGCTGGTGCAGGTTGTCGCCGGTGACAATTCTTGGCATGTAGCCGTAACCTAAAAATAAGGCGCGTAGTTCATCGTCGCTCATGCGGCCAAAAACTGTGGGGGCAGAAATTTTGTAACCATTTAGGTGTAGAATTGGCAAAACTACGCCGTTAGTCTGCGGATTGACCAGCTTGTTTAAGTGCCAGGCAGCGGCAAGTGGGCCGGTTTCGGCCTCGCCATCGCCCACCAAACATGCGACTAGTAAATCGGGGTTGTCCATTACGGCGCCGAAGCTGCTCGAAAGTGAATAACCTAGTTCGCCGCCCTCTAAAATTACACCAGGTGTGCCCGGATTGCTGTGACTGGGAAATCCATATGGCCAGCTGAAATTGCGGCAAATGTAACTAAGCCCTTCGAGTGTCGGTGTGGCTTGCGGGTAAAATTCCGCTAAAGACCCATCCATAAACAAGTTGGCTTGCAGTGCTGGAAAAGCGTGGCCGGGTCCAAGTACAAACATGGCTTGCTGGTTGTGGTCTTTGATCATTTTGTTTAGATGAGAATAAGCAAAGTTTACCCCTGGTCCTGAGCCCCAGTGGCCAAGCAAACGCGGCTTAATGTCGCTTTGCTGCAGCGGCCGCTCTAGCAAAAAGTTGTCTTGCAAAAATATCTGGGCAACTGTTAGGTAATTCGCTGCACGGTGGTACTGTTCGAAGGCTGACGAGTCGTTGTTCATTCTTATGCTTATTGTAGCCTACAAAGCAAATAAGAGTTAGGGTTGCGCTTGATTTTAGGAGTACTATATAGGTAGCAAAAATAATCTAGAACCGAGGGATCCATGAAACCACGTTCCATTTATACAGTGATGGTAATTGGAGGCGCCGTTGGTATGGTGGCGGCGTTCTTGCAGACCTTAGAAAAGTTAGTATTGATTGGCAATGCTAATGCTCCACTGCCCTGTAACCTAAGCGCTGTGTTTAGCTGTTCGACCGTACTTAGTTCGTGGCAAGCGTCGGTGTTTGGCTTTCCAAACTCTATTATGTGCCTGACTTTATTTACCATTTTTACGGCTGTGGGCGTAGTGGGTTTAACGGGCGGAACTATAAGTCGCGGCATGCGCGTGGGTACGCAAATATTGTCGCTGTTTACTCTGGCTTTTGCACTGTGGTTTTTGTACGAAAGCACCTACGTTATTGGCGCGCTTTGCATATTCTGCCTGTTCTGCTTTGCTGGTTTGCTGGCAGTCAACTGGGCGTGGGTAAGGTTAAATGTGCATGACTTTCCTATGCGCAAAGATTGGCTTAAAAAGAAGCAAGACTTTGTAAAATCTGGCTGGGACACATTTGCTTGGGCCGCGCTTGCCGCAGTGGTTGCAATTGCTATGGCGCTTAGGTTTACGGCTTAGCCGTTAACGTAAATACCTAGGTGCTTGGCAGCTTGGTATTCGTAGGTGTCGCGGGTTACTAGCTTTAGTGCGTTGACGGCTTCGGCAATTGGTACGGTGATCATTTTGTTGTTGCGATTGGCGACAATTACGTTGGTTTCGCCGCGGTCGTAGGCTAACATGGCTTCTATTCCGTAACGCTTAGACAGTATACGGTCGGCGCTGTTTGGCGTACCGCCGCGTTGGGTGTGGCCAAGTACCACGTGGCGCATTTCGAACTCTTCGGGTGCAACCTGTTCTATGGTGCGCATAAGCTGTTCGCTGGCGCCGCCAAGGGTAATTTCGCTGGCGCCGTCGCCTTTTTGTACGCTTTGCCCCGCTATTTTTATGCCTTCGGCTACAACAACAATGGCCGATTTTTTGTTGGCGCTGCGGTTACGCAAATATGCCACAAAGTCGGTTAGGTCTATGTCGAATTCTGGCAGCAAAATTGCGTTGGCGCTACCGCCAAGGCCGGCAAACAACGAAATCCAACCTGCGTGACGACCCATGCATTCTACAAAGAACACACGGTCATGGCTGGTGGCTGTGGTATGAATTTTATCAAGCGCATCAACGGCAACCTGAACTGCCGTCGAAAAACCAAAGGTTTTGTCGGTAGCACCAAGGTCGTTGTCTATAGTTTTTGGCACGCCAACTAGTTTTAGGCCATAATCTGCTAGCTGCACGGCTGCACTTAAGGTGCCATCGCCGCCAATTACTATTAGGCCGTCTAGCCCAAGTGAGTCGGCGTTTCGTTTGGCCATGGCTAGAATATCAGGGTCGATTTTATTAACTTCGCCCGATCCAACTTTGCCGGCGAACCGGCCCTTGTTAGAAGTACGCAAAATTGTGCCGCCAAGGTGTGAAATGCCGCTTACAGTCGTTACGTTAAGCGGTATATAGTGCATGGGGTCCAGCAGGCCTTCCCAGCCTCGCTCGAAACCCACAAAACTATAACCAAGTGACCTGCCGGTTTTAACTATTCCTGAAATAACGGCATTAATGCCGGCGCAGTCGCCACCGCTGTTTAATATACCTATTTTCTTCATCGCACTAGCTAGGCTAACAGAAGCTGGCGTGCGTGTCTACTTAAGCTTCATGTTCCAGTCGCTGTAATTCGCCGCGCAGTCCAAAGGCGACAGCCATGACCAATGCTCCGTAAAATAGCGCGTACAACCCCAAAATCCATACAAAGGCTACTCCGCCTGCGACCGGCTGTGCCAGTATGGCGATGCCTGCAACTATGGCAATTATGCCAACCAGCACTGTTAAAATGCGGTGCTTATGAGCTGATTTGTTGGTGAAGGCGCGAATCGTTTCAATTAGTCCCCTAGCAATTAACACTAATCCCACGATTATGATAAAAGCCTGCAAAGTAGTCTGAGGGTTTCGTATAAGGTACACGCCAACAGCCAGGCCCAAAAAGCCAAGCAGCGCGGTCAGCCACCAAGTGCCGACTTTACCAATGCTAATTAAGCCGTTAACTATCTCGGTAAAGCCGATAATTATTAGGTAAATACTGAACAAATACAGCAGCACCAGCAAGGTTAGCTCTGGCCAAAATATCGCCGCTAGCCCAAAAAATACTGCTACTGCACCTTGAATTACACCTACCCACCAAAGTTGGCGGATAATAATTTCGGAATCGTCCATGTTAGCCTTTCTTCTTTGTTAACCATAATAAGTACTTGTATATCATTGGCGCTTGGCCGGGCGATGCTAAAAATCTAGCATCATGTGTTGTGGCGCAAGGCTATGCTTGCTGCATAACAAGGATTAAATATGGCCTACAGTGCAACCAACACCCATTTACTGCACGAAAGCATTGTTCTGGTTATTGAACGGGTTGTGGTGGTTCAGGTAATTGTGGCGCTGATAAGCTTTTTGGTGTTTGCGGCACTGCTTGGAATTTCTGATGCACCAAGCCTACTGGCTGTCGGTGCGCTTAGCTTTGTGCTGCAGGTAATAGACGCCACTTTTATAACCGCAGTCATACTAAATTGGGAGCGCACCAGCTTTTTTATCACGCCCGACGAAGTTGTTGTAAGGCATGGTGTTATAGAAGTAAAAGAAGTCATATACATGTTTAGTGACATAGATTCTATAGAACTGTCGCAAGATGCGCTGGGTAAGGTTTTAAACTACGGCTCGATTTACTTTTATAGTCAGAGCAAAAAAGAAGAGATTGGTATAACCAACGTAGCAAGGCCGCACTACTACCTTGATATCGTGCAAGAATTTAAAAAGCAGCATATGTTGATCAGCCCGGCCCAGCCCGAACACAAGCAAGAAATTTAATAGTGACGCACACCAACGCGCCTATAGTAGGTCTGTAAACTTAGGAGGCTTAAGTGTTTTCAGGGTTTATAGATTCAATCGAACTTACAAATCTGCTGCGGATTCGGTGGGCGCTCGTTACGGTTTTCCGCTTTAAACTATATCTGGGCCGTTTTTTAACGTACCCCGAGCGCCTGCCCACTGTTTTGCCGGGCTACGCACCTTACTTGCATATTTAAGCATTAGGAGTATTGTGGAATCCAATATGGCGGAAGTATACGCAGATGGTACATACGAACATTGCAGTGACACAGACTTCACGCCCGGACGAGAAACACCAGAAATAAGATATGTTACTAGCTTGCCCGCCGGCAGGGATATACCAGTCTATGCTTATGGTGAAGGCCAGCCGGTACTCGTAGGGCTTTACCAGTGCGATAGAGAGGGGTTATTTGTAGGAGATACCTGTGTTGCTGGGGGTAGTGCTAGACTTATTTTAGATACTGTCAGGGGTATTGCAGTGCCAGATTACAGCGGCCGCGGACCCATGAGCCTGGATGCTCTAGTTGCGCAAAGATTTATTTTTGGCTATTACGGTGAATTTCTTGACCGGTTGACTCTTTTGCGACTAGTTGGTTTACCATCTAACTTTAACTCTTTTGACCCACCAAGCTCAAAGGGCAACGGACAAGTAAACCCTATCCCACGCAAATCGACAACGGCTTAAGGCTAAATTTAAAACCGCCCTGTTCGGGCGGTTTAAGCTTTTGGCTGGTGGTCTTTATGCATATTCGGTTATGGCAACCAATGTCCAGCTTTCTTGCTCGTCGCACATTAGGCGGTAGTCTTTTGCGCCATCTGTCATATCGAAGATACGCTTAACGCTCTCACCCTTTTTGATTAGGTACTGCAGGCCGTCTTTAAAGTTATAGACTGTGCCCTGGTACTCCATGCGACTTGGGAAGGTGGCTATGCCGCGGATGTTGCGGAAAGTCCAACCGGTTATGTTAATTTTTTCGTTTAATGCTCGCTTAGTCATTGTAGTGACTCCTCTTGTTTTATAGTTTAAAAAAACAAGCTGGGTATATGGTGATACCAGCGAACGGGTTTTTTATATTGTTACTGACCGAGCAAAAGATTACTTAAACCGTTCAGTCGTAATCCCGATCTCGGAAAGTTATGTAGCCAAAGTCGTTAACTTACCTTGGCGCGATGTACTGCTATAGAAGCAGCATTTTTAAGGTCTGTATGTAAGAAGTTGAGTTGCCCCACCAGCACACACATGACTGTACATATTATAACTAGTTGGGTGAAGGGCGCTAGACTTGAAATGATTGTTTTTGTATGTCTATTCTGCTGAAGGATCTTCGGGGTCGGTATTTTGTGGATTGTCCTGGCTTTTAAAGTACTCATTCGATAGAAACAAGAAGCTTAGCGCTGCCAGTTTTATGGCAAAATCATTGCGGTCGGTTGCGTGCTCGGGCCTAAATTGGTCCAGATAAACTCTAGGCACTACCAGCGATACAAATTGCTTATTGGGGTCGTCCATGTCTGTACTAATAAATACACCTGCGGCTACCTTAAGACCCATTTGTTGCAAAGCGCGGCTTATACTAACGGGCCGAAATGGAAAATCACCTGATGGCAACAACCTTAAAAGAGGTTGCATAAAGCTTCTCAAAAAGTTATCAGGATCACCCGTTGGCGCTGATATGATTGTTTCTAGGCCAATTCCACCCTCGGTGGGTTGTACAAGATGTAGTGCAAAGGCTCTTATGGCGAAAGGCCCAATCGGGCGGCTAAGGTCGCGGCCCGCAAGGATATGCTGCTCAACTATTTCAGTGACCAATACGGCAGAAGTATAATGGGTAATTTTAAAGGCTTCTTCAATAGCAGCCCAGTTCTCATCTGTGGTTTCGGGTATCACGAAGCCATCAGTGGTGTCGAAGCTTGGACGATGTTTTCGTATTTCTCCGTCTTTACTCATCCAAGTGAGTCTATAACTTGCGTTGAATAATTTCAATATGTGTGTCATAATATTGTAAACCTCACGCGCTGGTAAGGAGCGCGTTTTTTATGGCTCAAGACCAATCAAAAATCCGCAACATTGCAATCATTGCCCACGTTGACCACGGTAAAACTACCTTGGTGGATGGGCTATTAAAGCAAAGCGGCACTTTTCGCGACAACCAAGCCGAAATGAGCCAAGACCTTATTATGGACAGCGGCGATCAAGAGCACGAGCGCGGCATTACAATCACCGCTAAAGTCACAGCCATCGAACACAACGGTTACCGCTTTAATATAATTGACACCCCCGGACACGCCGACTTTAGTGGCGAGGTAGAGCGCACCCTAAACATGGCCGACGGCTGCTTGCTGGTTGTTGACGCCCAAGAAGGCCCAATGCCTCAGACCAAATTTGTGCTTGGCAAGGCGCTAGCCGGTGGCTTAAAACCAATCGTAATCATAAATAAAATTGATAAACCTGGCCGCCGCATTGCCGAGGTCGAAGATGAACTGTCTAACCTATTTTTGGAACTGGCCGTTCACGAAGACCAATTGCACTACCCTGTTTACTACGCTGTTGGCCGTGCTGGTAAGGCCTGGAAACAAATGCCTGCTGACTCTGAAGAACCAGGCGATTTAAGCGTGGTTTTCGATGCAATAGTAAGCGATATTCCTGCTCCAAAGGTTGAACCAGACAAGCCTTTCCAAATGTTGGTAACCGCCTTGGCTTACGACAACTACAAAGGTAAATATGCGGTTGGCCGCATTAGCCGTGGCCGCGTAAAAGCTGGCGATGCGGTTGTTGTGTGCAAAAAAGATGGCACTAAAGTTGCCGGTAAAGTCGAGCTTGTATTTATGAGCCACGGACTAAGTCGATTTGAAGTACCTGAAGGCATTGCTGGCGACATTGTGCAGGTAACAGGCCTGCCAAACGTGCAGATTGGTGAAACTATTGCCGATGCAACCAACCCCGAGGCCTTGCCCGTTATTGAAGTCGAAGCCCCAACGCTAGAAGTATTTATGGGGCCCAACACTAGCCCGTTCAAGGGTCTAGAGGGCGAATTTAACACTGGCCGCCAAATTGGTGAGCGTCTTAAAAAAGAACTCGAAACTAACGTAGGTCTGCGTGTAAAAGAAGAAGGCATCGGCTTTAAAGTTGCCGGCCGTGGCGAACTACACGTTAGCGTGCTTATAGAAACTTTGCGCCGCGAAGGTTATGAATTTGAAGTTGGCCGTCCGCAGGTAGTCACTAAAACCGAAAACGGCCAAGTGCTAGAGCCAGTAGAAGAACTTTCTATAGAAGTGCCTGCCGAACACGTTGGCGCCGTACAAATGGAACTTGGCCAACGCCGTGCCGAACTTAAAGAACAGTTTGCAAGTAGCAGCAAAGGTGTAACCAAATTAGTTTACCGACTGCCTACTCGTGCATTGCTGGGCCTTAGAAATATTCTAATCACTCAAACCAAGGGCACAATTGTTCTAAACAGCTTAATGTCTGGCTACCAGCCACTTGGCCCAAGCCTGCAACAAAGCCGCAATGGTGCGCTTATTGCCTTTGAAACCGGCACAACTACACCATTTTCGCTACAAAACGCCGAAGCTCGCGGCACGATTTTTGTGCCAGCTGGCGTAAAAGTTTATGCCGGGCAAATCATTGGCTTAAACCGCCGTGGCGACGATCTAGAAATTAATGTCTGCAAAGCTAAACAGCTGACCAACTTGCGCAGCAGTAGCAGTGACGGCGTGGTACAGCTAACCCCGCCAACAATTCTAAGCCTAGAACAGTGCCTAGACTTTATTGAAAACGACGAATTACTCGAAGTAACACCTAAAAATCTGCGTCTTCGCAAGCGCGAACTAAACCCGACACTTCGCAAGCGCAGCAACAACAAGCAGTAACAATCATGGCAGTTGCGCAAGAAGGTCCGGCTCCGAAAGACGATTTCGAAAGTGAGCAAGCCCTTTTATGGGGTGATGCTATGGCGCTTTTTGCGCCAAGCTCCGAGGCCGAGGTTCGCTACGATACCGTTCTTACAAAAACTGGTCTGTTTGCATTGACTGCCGGTTTGCAGATCCACAAACCATTTAACCGGGCGGTATATGTTTACCAATTTGCCGAGCCTAAAGGTGTGGGTGTAGAAATACAGTATTTCCCCTTGGGCGTGATGGCAAAAGTGCCAATGTTTAATGGGGCTGTGGTTTTTTCGCCAGGTAATACCCTTGACGAGCAAGCACGCTACACTTTTTGTGACTACATGCGAAGAATTTTGGCGGATACTGCATTCAGCGCCGAGCTTAGCGCGGAGGCGACTAGGCAAGTTAATTCTGCCCAAGGCGCGTCGGACGCCCGACTCTACCCTGACCAGATATACAAGGACTACCCAGGCCTTAAGAACTGGAGGCAGTATTACGAATTGACCTGGGAAACTTGGACTAAAGCGCCCGAAAAAGAGGCAGAAGAGTCTTAAGAACCAGCTTGCGCTATCTGGCTACCGTGTCGTCTGGTGGGCCTGTAAATAAGGCGTGCCTAGTGGCGATCATTTTTTGGCTGTGGTCATTTCTTGCCGTGAGGCCACGATCTAACCGGCCACTCAAGTGAGCCATTAACTGTTCGCGCAATTGATGTCTATCGCCGGGTACTGGGAAGTAGTCAGAAGTTCGGCCCCTGAGCGCAAGGCGGTATGCTTGGTCTAGCGATAGGCCATCTGTAACTCGTCGCCCATCGTGCGTTAAGCCGTCTTCAAGCGACATTACGTTCGAAAATCTTGCCAAGCGCGCCACAACCAATTTGCGCTCTTTCGGGTTATCTAGAGCCGCACTCGCCGCTTCAACGGTACCATCCGTGGGTCTCAGGGCAGATATACCATTTTGGAACATGTGGCCAGTGGCGGCGGCAATCGTAGCCATTTCGGCAACGTTTAAGCCGACACCGGTTGCCCTATTTATGCCATCTTCTATGTGGGCCCTGGGTACATTTATGCCCAGAAGGGCGTGCACCGCCATTGCTCTGACTACGGCATATGTTCGCAGTCTATCGTCGAGCCGTACGGCAGCCATCTGATCAAGGCCTGCGCCCAAGTTAAGCAGTCGCAAGGGTATGTCGCCCGCTTTACCGGAGCTAAGGGGGCGTATTTCTTGGCCATCACAATATGCTGCAACAGCAGTAACATTTACAAGTTCTTGATTTGGTCGGAATAATGCCATGAAAACATTATGTCATGTTTACAGAGGTAATAAAAGACCCCGGCTAGCGGGGTCTTAATGCCTAAACCTTTGGTTTTGGCTGTTTGCGCTGTTCGCGTTTTGGCTTACTTTGGCCTTTAGACATACCAATCCTTCCAGTTAAAAAGTTACTTCGATTGAAAGAATTTACAAACGCATGTCTTTTGTTGCACCCCCTAATTTATGCAACCATTATAACCTATTTTGCTGTTGGCTTTTTGGGGTTGGAGGTTGTTGCGCGGATGTCTGTGGCGGCTCTGGCGGTCATCAATTGAGCACGTACAGCGACCCTATCACGGTCCTGGGTTACATCTTCAAGCTGCGCGTTAACACCAACAATGTAATCGGGCCTACGGCCGGCATCAATTGCGGCCCCTTTAAGAACTAGTAGCCCGCTTACGCTGCGATTACCAATTCGTACGGCTATTTGGTCAAGGCGGCTTGCGTGCTGAATACTATTGTCGACGGCCCCTCTCAGCTCTCTGTTGCGTGTGGTCATATAACGCTGTTGCATTAGTGTCGCATGTGCCTGGGCGGCTTCTGCATCAATTAAGTTTCTGGCGTGTCTACTGCTGTATACGCGTTTGTAGATCTTTGTGCCATCGCTTTCTATTGTGTGTTGGTCTCTAAGATTATCTGCACGGTCCTTGTACATTGAAACGACTGCAGCAAACCGACCTAAGTTGGCTCGAGTACGATTGCGGCCGCGTTCGCGCGAGGCTTCCGCACGACGATTGAACCAAGTGTCGGTCTTTGTCCTGTAGCCGTAATCCCCCTCTGTATAACCCTTACTAGCAAGGCCAACTCTAGCCAGCGCATCTCGGACTCGTTCCCATCGTTCAGCACGGCGGTAAGCTTTTATTTCCTTGCGAATGTCGCTGGCAGCTCTCGCATCAATTGCTGCTTGTTCTTCCATGCTAAGTGGCCTGGACTCCACTTTTCCTACGACTACAACAGGTTCTAAAGGAACTGGAGCAACTGTTCGTTGCGCAGCTGTGGTTTCGCTCAATGCCTCGGTTGCGGCTGTGATTAAGCCCATTAAAGCATGAGCTCTTGTGTCTGGTCTCATTCTATCAAGAACGGGAGCAAGGCCTCCAAAAACTCGTACTCCGCTGCGTTCGGCAAGACTAGCGGCCCTTGCGCTTATTTGATCTGGCGTTAGATCTCTTAATGATTGAGGTTCTGAGCCCTCTGTGGTTGGACGATCCAATGTTGATGGTGCTGTCATAGTGATGTATCTACTAAGTTAATGTTTATATCTATAAATGTGCGGTTATTCTATCACACATACACTACGCATGTCCATAGAAGACAGCAGAATTTATATATTAGCAAGTTTGTTAGATAGTATCTATTAACTCTTTGGGTATAACAGCGTCTGCCTCACTGGCAGTCCGCACCACAGTTGGCGCGTGCGAACCGTTTGTTAGCTCAATCAGCAGTTTGTAGCCACTAAATATTTGCTTAAAGTGTTCTTGTACGCTTTGGTTATTAAAAAAGCGATCGTTTTTAACGGCTATGTGGTAAACCGGCAGGTCAATTTTTGGCCTAAGTGTGTTATCGAAGGTTAAAAATTCGTAGGCGGTATACATGTGGGTGCGTACGTCGTTTTGGTGCCACAGTTTAATTTCGAAGTCCATGTTTTCGGCGGCTTGCTGCGCAGTTAAGCCTTTAAACTTTTCGCGCGCATTTTTAGTGCGGTGGTAGGTGTTTCGGAGTACGAATGGGTTTAGTAACAGTAGCCGGTAAATATGAGATGTGACTGGCCACGAAAAAAATCTGGTTAGCCAAGCGTTCCATCGTCTGGCGCCTGTCGACATTTTAAAATCGCTGGCAGCGGCAAAACCAAACAAACTTATAAGTTTGTTAACATTTTTGGTTAGCTCGGGGTGGCGTTGTAGCATTCGGGTGACAATCGGAAAGCCCAGGCTCATTCCTATAATTGTTACCTTGCCGTCGCCATAGGTCTTTTTAACAAATTCGGCTAACCAGTCGGCTAAGTTGTCAAAGCTAGCTGCTTGACCCTTTTTATAAAGGCTTTCCATGCCGCCGAACCCCGGCAGGTCGGGCATGGTTACATTGTAGTGCCGTGCAAATAAATCCATTATTCCCCACCACCGTTCTAGGCTGGCGTGGTGACCATAAATAAATAGCACCTCCTGCTTTGTGCCTTTGGGGCCAAACAGCCTTAAAACACGTCCATTTAAGCCGCCAAGGCGCATTGGATGAATGTATTTAGCTGAGTCCGCAAAGTCGGGCATGTTTAGCTGACTTTAACTAAAAAGGCCTCTGTTCGCAAGAGGTATGTTTATTGCTTGTGCTTTTTGTTAATATGGCAACATATGGCTAAAAAATCGCTTGCAAAAAAGCTGGCGCGCATCGAACAAGAAGAACTTAACAACACTCGCGGCTTTGCCATTCGCAGCTTAAAAGCAACTGCCGATTCTAAACGAACTTTCGCCGAAAAATTTGCCGACTGGATTACTTCTGTGTCCGGCAGCGTACCGTTTTTGGTCGTAAACATTTTGTGGTTTACGGCCTGGATTAGCATTAATGAAGACCTGGTGCCTGGAATTGCACCATTCGACCCCTATCCATTTGGCTTTTTAACCATGTGCGTATCGCTTGAGGCAATTGCGCTAGCTATTTTGGTGCTGATTTCGCAAAACCGTGGCGCACACGTCGCCGATGTGCGGGAAGAAATTGATCTTAACATTAACCGCATTGCCGAAGCCGAAATTACCCAGATTATTAAAATGCTCGCTAAAATATCCGAAAAGCACGGCATTGATATTAATAACGACCCCGAACTAGCGCGCATGATGCGTCCCTTAAGCAGCGGCGACATTCAGCGCAAAATCGAAAAAGCGTCAGAAAAGAACGAAATGAGCATACCAATCCCCATACCCGAACTGCCAAACGCGCCCTGGGAGCAGAACAAGCGCAACAAAAAGCGCTAGTTTACTGCTATGCTAAAAACCATGAAAAACTTCTTTTTATCCAAGGTAAGGCTAACCTACTACTACCCAATATTATTTTTTACATTCTTTGTGGTTATTTTGTTTACTAACAAGGTGCAATTAACGGGTAGCCAAGCGGCGTTGTTTTCGGTCAACTCGTTCTTGCTGGCCTTTTACCTTGGGCCAATACTTAACGGGCAAAAGTCACGCATAGACGAACTTGCCAAAATTATTCGTAACGAAGCAATCGCCTTTTTTAACCTAGCCGTTCAAACCCAAGGCTTAGTACCTGCGACTAAAAAACAAGTCAAGGCAATGGCTCAGGCATACCTTAAGGCCAGCGTTCACAACCGTAAACCGGCCGAGGGCGAAAAAGAGTACGAAAACATGCTGCGCTACTGCATAGATTACGAAGGCAAAGACAAAGAAACCGTGCGCAAGATCCTAGACATTCTAATTAAAAACCAAGAAAACCGTAGTAGTTTTTCGATGCAACTGCGCGCCAGCGTTTTTAGCCACGAATGGTTTGTGCTGCTGGTTTTGTTTGCCATTACTCTTAGCTACGTCATAATAATTGATTACGGCAGCCTGCTTATTCTAAGCGTCGTTGCTGCTCTGCTTTGCACCGGCCTAAGCTTGCTTATGCTGATCTTGGCAAAGCTAACCACCCTAACCCACAAAAAGGCTAAGACCATTTGGGACCCGCTAGAACGATTGCTAGACACCGACTTTAAGCACATAGAATAAAAAAGACCCGCCAAGCGTGCGGGTCTTTTTTTGTTTGTAAAACTACAGTTGTGGAACGATTGAGTTCAATGCTTGGTCGACAGTTTTAACGCTGATGCCGCTAGCTTTTATACCGCTGAATTCAGCGTCAAGGTCGGCAGTGTGAGTGTTCCAGTTAGAATCCACTACGTTAGCGTCGTTATCGTCTACCGAGTGGTAAACCAATACCAACCATGTGTGATCGGCCTTAGCTTGGTTAACCCAGGCCATAACCTGTGCAGGAGTTGTGCCCACAACAATGTTTTGCACTTTAATGTTGTAGATGTCGAAGTTGTCTTTGCTGTTAAAGCCAACATCTACAGAACGGTGTGATCGGTAAACTTGCTTAATGGCGTTTATAACGTCTGAGTTGTATGCACCATGTGGCGAGGCAAAGTCGGTTGGTGTAACACCAAGCCAGCTAGTTAGGTCCGACTGCGACTGCCTAAGCTCGGTCATTAAATCGGTGTTAGAAAGTGTGGTTAAGTCGGCGTGTGTTACGGTGTGCGAACCAATTTCGTGGCCGTCATTTTTAAAAGCAAGCATCATGTCGGTGGTCATGTAATAAGGATCGTTGGTGTAACCACTTAGGAAGTACTGAGTAGTTTTGATGCCGTACTTGTCCATAATTGGCAGGCCATTGGTGTAAACGCTACGCAGCGCGTCATCGAAAGTCACGCTGACCATACCTTCGGTAAAGCCAGTTGGGTTGTAGGCGTTAAGCTTGTAGTCGTCGGTAGTCAAAGTACCGACAGCTGACATGCTTTGATAAACCATGGCGCTGACAGCGTTAGCAGGCATGGTGAACTGTTGATCAAAGTGATTCCAGTCGGGGCTGTGAAGGGCTGTGCCAATGTTTAACCACTGTTGTGACCCGTCTTTCAGAGTTACCTCGGCGTAAACGTAAGTGTCCACAGTAGCCTTGTAATAGTCTGAAAATTCGTAGATTTTACCACCAGTTACGGCTTGCTCTGGGTAAGACCAGTAAGCATCGCCGCTTGTGTAAGCCGTGGTGTTAACTGTAACACTGCGGTTACCGCTGTGGCCGGTGGTGTTGTAGGTAAAGCTAGTTGTGTTAGTACGCGACTTATTAGTCTGCCACATGTCTGGTAGATTGCTGTTGGTGGCCGACACGGTTTCGAGCGATGGGTTAGGAACTACATTGCTAGTTGGTGGGGTAACAACGGTTGTGTCGGTGAGGCTAAAGTTGTCGGTTTGCAAGTGGCCAACAGCGCTTAGAATGTGTAAAACGGTTACTTTGGCCGTACCGGCTGGGGCAGCAAACTTAGTGGTTAGTTTTTTCCAGTTGTTGGCACTCTTAGTTGCACCTGTAAGCCATTTGTAAGTGCTATTGCCAGAATTGTCTATAAACTGCGCAAGAACGTCGGTGTAGACCGAAGATTTGTAATATTCACTATAGCTGTAAGTGTCACCGGCAACGGCAGTAATTGGTGTAAAGAACCATTTGGCGTCACCGCTTGTGTATTTAGTGGTGTTGACATAAAGGCTTCGTGTGCCGTTTTGACCATCTGCCTTTTTGTAGGTAAAGGTGGTGGTGTTTGTGCCCCATTTATCGGTTTGCCAGTCTAGTGGCTTGTTGGTGTTGCCAGAAACGTTCTGTTCAACAGATGGGTTGCTAATAAGATTTACGGTTGCGGCGCTAGCCTGCATTATTGGCATTAAAGAAAAGAAGGCTGCAAGCAGCAATGCCGAAATTAGGTTGAATATTCTTTTCACTACTATTAGCCTCATTTACGTTGTTAAGCACTATAGCCTTTATTTACCTATCTGTCAACAATTATCGTATTTGTGCAAGCTTGTTATTTAGTGTCAAATTACATATGCTTATACCTAATGCTTTCACTCAAGCGAGCAAAGAGGTATAAGGAGCGAATAGATCTGTGGCGTTTTCTGCTAAGAGCAGGATTGACCACGGCTTGTCTTGCGATCGCCTTAACTGTTAACGTTGTTGCGCTTCGCGAGCGCGGCGCACCTGGCGCAACACTGGGCGAGCTTAGTAGATCTAAAAAGTTACCGATTAACTCTAGCCCGACACTTATGAATAATATGTCTTATGCACCCGTTAATCCTGCAAACATCATAAAGCCCAACACTGCGCCCGATTGGCAGCAAGATTTTACGTCTATGCCCAACGGTCCGGTAGATACAAATATTTGGCGGTTTGAAACCGGTGGGGATGGTTGGGGTAATAACCAAGCGCAGTACTATACGGACAGTTCACAAAACGCGCGCATCGAAAACGGTCGCATGGTTATCCAGGCAAATAATGAACCTTTGCAAGGTTACAACTACACTTCCGCGCGACTAGTTACTCGAGGCTCATTTGCTCCGCACTATGGCACAATTGTATTCGAAAAAGTGCGCATGCCAGGCGGCGTGGGTACATGGCCAGCTTTGTGGATGTGGCCAGCGACAGATAAGTATTCTGCTAACGACTTTAACGGCGGCAGCCCCGATTTGGTTAACGGCGAAATAGACATTATGGAGTACGTAGGCGCGTCCCCCGGCGAAATAAATGCCTCGGCCCATGCCTACAATAACTACCCTGGTCACAACGAGCGCTCCGGACAAACCGTAGTGAACGATGCCGAAAATGCCGAACATGATTATTCGCTACAGTGGACGCCTACCTCGCTAACTTTTGCGGTAGACGGCAAGCCATATTACAAGCTAAATAAAAAGCCCACCGATACCCCTGCTACCTGGCCTTATGATCAGCCTTACTTCTTAATTATGAACCTGGCAATGGGTGGCGACTGGGGCGGAATGAATAGGGACCAGTATCCTCCACTTGGCATAAACGACATAAAAGCACCCTGGCGCTTTACTATAGGTGCTATCAAGTACTACAAGTAAGCATAAGTATTTAATAGAATATACTTTACAATGTGTCATATACGTTGTATAATCCCCGCAACACCAAATTTAAGGAGTTACGGGAATGACAGATTCAAGCGCAGGCCAAGTTCTGTGTGCAACTACTTCTACCGTTGCCGGTTGCGTGGTACTACCAAACACCGGTGGCGATCCAATCCTTACAGTTTTTAGCTATGTTGCTATTGCTGCAGGTTTGATCGTTTTGGCTAGCACAGTCGTTGCTCGTCTTAGCGCTAAGCGTTCACGCTAAGCGTTAACCGTAAAAGGGTGAGCAAAACATGTCACGAAGACTGACGGTATGGTTATGCGTAGCGGCTTCAGCATTGGCAACGGCCTACTATTTGTGGGACGTTAACAACCAAGCTGTAGCCCAGCAAGCTGTTCAACAAGTGTCGGCACTGGCCGAGCAACGGATTGCCGCTGCTCCCCGTGTGCCAGCTACACTTAGTGGCCAGCCTGTACGCATAGTCATACCGAGTCTAGTGATTGACCTTCAGGTAAAACCGGGTCAGTTTGACAGCAGCCAGCACACCTGGCTTGTCGACAAAAACGATGCTGATTATATTCCTTCAAGCGCGCCTATTACTAATAAAGGTAGCGCTACTTTTATTTACGGACACAATTCCAACAGTGTTTTAGGTAAGACCAAAGACATAACCAAAGGTGCGCTAATTTACGTTTATACCGACAACGGCCACCTTTTCACCTATAGCTACGCCAGCGACATGGTAGTAAAACCTACCGATAGTGCCGTGCTTGGCAATTTAAATAATGGTCCGGGCCTTATGCTTATGACCTGCACCGGTATTTGGTCGCAGGATCGACGCATTATGACCTTTACCTTAGAAAGTGCAGTATGAAAGCTTTAAGTTACTTCATTTTATTTTTAGCATTTATTAACCTTATAAGGCTTACTTTATTTATGGTTAGCGCTGACCGCTACGAAACTAAAGCCCGAAGGCGCAAGTTAGCTAAAAGCCCGTACCAACCGCTAATATCGGTGGTCATACCGGCTTATAACGAAGAAGTGTGTATTGTGCGCACAGTAAAGTCGGCTATTGCAAACGACTACCGCAATAAAGAAATTATAGTTGTGGTCAACAATTCGACCGACCGCACTTACTCACGGCTGCGTGCGTTTAAGCGCCGTTACAACGTTGCCAACCTAACTGTGGTAAATCAAAAGGCTCAAGGCAAGGCATTGGCTGTAAACAATGGCGTAAAGAAATACGCCAAGGGTAAGCTAATTATGGTGTTAGACGCCGACTCGCAGTTAGCCCCAGATGCAATTAGCCGTATGGTGGATTATTTCCGTGATCGCCAAGTAGTGGCCGCTGCCGCAAACGTTAAAGTCATTGATGGCTGGCGCCTACTTACCATTGCCCAGCGCCTAGAATACGTTGTATCGCACCGCATGAAACGCGCTCTAACTACACTTAATATGGAATATATTATTGGTGGCGTGGGCTCGACCTTTAGGCGCAGCATTATAGAAAAGTGTGAATACTACGATACCGATACTCTTACCGAAGACATCGACTTTACAATGAAGATAATTAACCGCAAAGGTAACCGCAAAAACAAGATTGTCTTTGCAGCCGATGTGCTTGCTTATACCGAAGGTGTGGTTCGTTTTAGCAGCCTTGTGCGCCAGCGCTTCCGTTGGAAGTTTGGGCGCATGCAAACCTTTGTTAAAAACCGTTCGGTTTTCTTTAGCCGCCAAAGCAAACATAGCAAAAAATTGGCGTGGGTTTACCTGCCGTTTGTTGTGTTCAGTGAATTACTGCTTCTGTTAGATCCATTCTTAACACTGTATGTTTTGATCACCACACTTTTATACGCTGGCATAGGTGGGTTCCTAGCTGTTTACTTGTTTGTTACCTTGTTTAGTTCGATAAACATATTAGCTGAACCAACCGAAACGTTTAAAGCTAAGCTTAGGTTAATACTAATAGCACTGTTCTCGTATGGATTGTTAATGATGATGTCGTTTGTTGATTTCTTGGCACTCATGAAGTCGCTTAAAAGGTTCCCCGAGCTATTCCGCGGCAAGGGTGGCATTGGCCACTGGGAGAAACCAGAGCGCACCGGAATTCAATTGTCGGCATAAGTTTCTAAAATTTCGCTTGCCTAGTAGCCCACATGTGGTCATAATTGGTTCAAATGACTACCAAAATAGATGTCGATACTAAAGTTTTTGTAAGACTACTGCTAGTTGTAAGTGCCTTTGCTGGAGTTTTGTTCCTGATTTGGCGTCTGTGGCCGGCCTTGTTAATTATTGCCGTAGCCTTCTTTTTGGCTTTGGCGCTTAACCCTTCGGTTAGTGCACTTAGCAGGCGCTTACCTGGTAAAAGCCGTATCCTGGCTACTCTTATTGCTTATGTACTGATACTGGGCGTTATTGGTTCGTTTATTTATGTAGCCGTGCCGCCAACGATCGACCAAACAGTGCACTTTGTTAATAACCTACCATCTTATATAAACCACTTGCGCGAACAACCGGGTTGGCTAGGTGCTGCCTTTAACGATTTTATTGTTAGATATCAGCTGCAAGAACAATTGCAGCATGTTGTGGAAGGCATTCAAACCCAAGCCTTTAATTCGGTTACTGGTATTGGCGGAACGGTTGTGGCCGGTGTTTCATCGTTCTTTGTTAGTCTTGTAACCATAATTACACTGCTGGTGCTGGTGTTCTTGATGCTGGTTGAAGGCCCTGAATGGCAAAGGCGTTTCTTTAGCCTTATACCCGACCGTGTTAAGGGTGAACGCTACCACAAACTGGCTACCAAAATGTACGGAGTGGTAAGTAGCTATGTTAATGGCCAATTGGTCGTAGCTTTAATAGCTGCGACAGCCGGGTTGGTGGCGCTATTTGTGCTATCGCAAATATTCCACCTGCAGCTGGGCATAATTCTGCCGCTGGTTGGCGTGATTTTTATAACCGATATGATTCCGCTTATTGGTTCTACAATTGGCGCGGCTATAGTAATTATCGTTCTTTTGTTTAGCGACTTTGGCGCGGCAATAAGCTTTTTGGTCTACTTCTTGATTTATCAGCAGATCGAAAATAACTTTATTCAGCCTGTTGTTCAGGCGCGTACTGTTGCACTGAGCGCTTTGTCGGTGCTTATAACGGTTATCTTGGGCGTTAGCCTATTGGGTATTGTTGGCGGTATTTTGGCTATACCGATTGCTGGATGTATACGCGTGGTAATTTTAGACCACATGGAGAACCGCCTAGCCCACCGCTTGCCAGTACGCATAACAAGCAAAAAGCTCTAGACGGTCTCTATAAATATCCTGCAGAGGCGTTTTATAGTCTGGACCAAACGGTACCTAGTGGTGTGTCACGTAGACCAATTCCCTGCTTGGCCAGGTCGCCACGTAACTTGTCTGATGTGGCAAAGTCTTTTTTGCCCCGGGCGTCTTCGCGTTTGGCGATTATCTGCTTTTGCTCGGCAGTAATATCGTGGCTTTCTAGCAGTTCTAGCCCAAGTACTCGGTCTAGAAATTCTAGAAATTCCGTAAGGTGTTGCTTGGCGTCGGGCGCTACAAGGTCGGTTTCGGCTGCTGTTACGATGTCGCTTAGTGCCGCTAAAGCCTCGGGTGTGTGCAGATCGCGCTTTAGTTCCTCGAAAATCAGTTCGCGAGTTTGTTCAAAGGTTGGACCATCAAGCTGGCCGCCATCTTTTAGCTGGAATCTTAGGTCGGCGAAGGCCTGAATGTCTAGCCGGCGCTGGCGAGCGGCTTTAAGCGACTCGAAAGTAAAGTTAGACTGCGTGCGGTAGTGGCTTTGTAAAAGTAGCAGCCTAAAGTCTAATTCGCTAAAACCTTGCGCTAAAAGATCGTCTAGCAAAATACCGTTGCCAACGCTTTTGGCTATCTTGGCGTCGTTCACAAGAATGTGATTGTTGTGCAGCCAAAACTTTGCAAAAGGTTTGCCGGTCACGGCTTCGGACTGAGCGATTTCATTAGGATGATGCACGGACAGGTGGTCTATGCCGCCTGTGTGAATGTCCAGTGTTTCGCCCAAGTATTTCATGGCCATGGCCGAGCATTCAATGTGCCAGCCGGGGAAGCCCTTGCCCCAAGGACTGTTCCATTCCATGTCGCGTTTTTGACCAGCCGGTGTGAACTTCCAAAGCGCAAAGTCGGCAGGTTGACGTTTTTGGATATTGGGCTCTACCCTAGCCTCGTTTTGCTGGCTGTTTAAATTAAGTCGTGCCAGCTGGCCGTAGTTACGGGACTTGCTGGTGTCAAAATAAACGCCATCATCAATTACGTAGGTGTAGCCTTTTTGCTCGAGTTGTTTGACTAGCTCGATTTGCTCGACGATATGGTCGGTAGCCCGTACAACGTGGGTGGGCGTTAAAATATTAAGCCGTTTTAGGCCGCGCAGATAATCGTCCATATAAAATTTGGCAATATCCCAGGCGGTTTTGCCTTCGCGTTTGGCGCCTTTTTCGAGCTTATCTTCGCCTTCGTCGGCGTCGCTTACTAAGTGGCCTACGTCGGTTATATTTAATACCCAGTCGACAACGTAGCCGGTTTCTTTAAGCACGCGCACAAGCGTGTCCCAGCGCACGTAAGCACTGTAATTGCCTATGTGCTGATAGTCGTAAACAGTTGGGCCACAAGTGTAAAGGCTGACCTCCGGCGGATCTTGTGGTTCAAAGTATTCTAGTTTGCGGGTTAGTGTGTTGTATAGCTGCATGATTTGCCTCTTGTATTAATAGTAGCGTTTATTTGGTTTGGGCGCGAATTAAAAACGAGCCCGTGAGGCTCGTGGTTAAACAAAATTAAAACGGCCTCACTTTAAATACAGGTGTGGCAAAGACATGTTTGCGCGGATAATGTAGCGGCCATTGCCGAATTCTAAGTGAACGCAATAAGCCAGTCAAGGTTTGAAGCACTGTGATGCCTAACCCTTGTAATCTTGCAGGGCTTTATCGACAGCGCCGATAAGTTCGTTCTTAATTGTTTCGACGTTTTCGCCGTAAACCTTAAATCCGGCGGCGTAAGGATGGCCACCGCCGCCAAAATAGCCTGCAACAGTTTCGGCCACCTTGGCGTCGGGATTGGCACGTAACTTACCGGTAACTTTGCCGTCGGGATAGCTTTTTAAGGCGACCGCTAAGCGTACTTTTTCGACAAGCCGCATTTCGTCTAGCACTAGTACCGATGGATTGTAGTGGTCGCTATATTCTTCGATTTCGCTCCAAGGTATATGGATTACAGCCAAGGCGCCATCAAGATAGTATTCTACGCGCTGCAAAAGTTTGCCTTTGTATTCTAGAATTTCAGGCGGTTTTTTCATAAGTTCACGGCGGCGATTTTCTAGTGCGCTCAAGTTAGCACCATGTTCGACCAGTATTGCTAGGGCATGAATGCTATCGGCGGTCGTGCCTTCGCTTGCTAACCCCAACGAATCGGCCAATATAGACATAGCCAGATTTTCGCAGGCGTCTGCCGGTAGTGGCCAGTCTAGTTTTTGGGCAATATCTAGAATAATTTCGCCGGTTGCCACTGCATTGTCGTCGTTGACCATGGTGTGTTCAAACTTGAAGTCCGAGGCCGTCATGTGGTGGTCAATAACAATTATTGGGCTTTTAGTGATTTGAGCTAGGTTTGCAGGTGTAAAAGTTTTCTCGAGTAGACTGCTGCTGCCGGTGTCGACAATTATGGTTAGATCGAAAGCTTTAGGCAGGGTGTTCTGAACGCGGTCCCAGCCGCGGGCGTATCTTAAGTACTTTGGTATTTCTACCATGCAAAACAGAGTCACCTTTTTGCCCATATCGTTAAGGATTGCCTCTAAAGCTAAGGCGCTGCCTAAGCTATCGCCATCGGGGTTTTCGGCTTGCAGCACTAAAACATGGCTGGCGTCGGCCACTAATTTTTGGACATCTTGGTATAGGTTTGATTTTTTCACTTCTTATATTGTAAGGCGTAACGGCTGGGGCGTATAGAGCTGACTAAATAACATTGTTACCGGGGCGTTCTAGGCGTATAACTAGTTTTATAAGACAAGGAGCACACCAAGCAGAATGTCTAACGTTTTACCTATTCACGACCGGATAGCAGATGCGGCCCTCGGCCTGTGCAACGTTAAGCTTGGACGCCTTGCGTACGCCCTCATTTCGACCGGCTGCGGATTTACTGCTAACTACGTTAGCCTAGGTAGACGTGATTACGACTTGCGAGGACTTGGTGATCTGTGTGGATTCGGCCCAGTACCTATGGTAGGGCTAAACTTATCCGAATCATTTGTTGCGCCAAGTGATGTTATTGCACCAAAAGCCGATGGCGGTTGCGTAAGGGTAATGTGGCTAGCGGCAATAAACGGCCTAAGCTCGCCTGCGTACTTATCGTTTGGGGGTGTTGGTCCAGACGGCCCGGTTCTTTTAGGAACGACCGTAGCGGACATACTTCAGGCCACAACGCTTGCTGTAGGCCAGGGTTTGCATAAACACGGCTTCGAGCTAGAACTTTTGGCGGCCATCCAAAGCGTGACCTAGGGTGATTTGGTCGGCGTACTCTAGATCAACGCCAACCGGCAGTCCGCGCGCCAAACGTGTTATTTTTAGGCCTTCGTGCTCGCCAATATGTTTTTGTAGATAAAGGGCGGTTGACTCACCTTCTACGCTGGCGTTCATAGCAAGAATTAATTCTTTTACACCATCTTCTTTAATGCGGGCGATAAGTTCTGGTATGTGTAGCTGGTCGGGGCCAATACCATCAATGGGTGAAATTACGCCGCCTAGCACATGGTAAGTGCCCTTAAATTGGCCGGTGCGTTCTAGTGCCACTACATCGAGTGGTTCTTCGACAACCGCTACCAAAGTTTTATCGCGGTCAGCACCGGTGTATAGCGGCGACAGGCCCTGGCCTTTTTCGATTAGCGCGAAAGTTTTTGGACAGTAGTCTACCCGTTCGTGCAAGCTTGCAATAGCTTCAGCCAGCTTTTTAGATACATGGGTATCACGGCGAAGCAAGGCGTACGCATAGCGTTCGGCAGTGCGTTCGCCAACACCCGGCAGACTGCCGAGCTCTTCAATAAGCGCTAGTAGTGCTTTGGGCAGAATACTGTTCATAGCGTTTAACTACAGGCCAAGGTTGCCAAGTGAACCCATAAGGGGCTTCATTTTCTCGGCAGCGACTTGTTGTGAGCGAGTTATAGCTTCTTTTACGGCAGCTTCGATCCAGCGCTCTAGCTCGTGGATGTCGTTTAGGTCAACTTGCTGGGGGTCGATCATAACTTTTTTAATCTTTTGTTCGCCGGTAATCTGCACGCGGACAGCACCATCACCGGCTTCTACCTCGATAATTTCGTTGGCTAGCTCTTTTTGAGCTTTTTTAACTTGCATAAGCATTTTGGCTTTATCAAACATAGTACTTTCCCCTTTACTTTAAGTATATTGTACCCTACCTCTGGTACACGCGGAAGCGTAAGCTGTCGTCTTTGTGGTCGTTAACAATTAGACTGCTGGGCGCCGGAGCAGGCAGCGTAGCAAGCTTTGACACCTCGTTTTCGGCCACAATAAACGTGCCGCTAACTAAATTAACCTGCGACGGGCTTACTACCTGGGCATTTGACCGGTTTTGTACAGCTAGTTTGTACAGCGGCACTTCGCCTTCGGGTACCACAACTACAATTGTTGTGCTAGCGGGCAACTTGCTAACGGCGCGTTCAGCCAAGAACGGGTCGTTGTTAAATACAGACGCAGCTTGTTGGCTGTAAAGCATGCTGTAGACATAGCGTTGATTGTTAAACTGCACAATTACCGCCACTAAAATAGCTAGCGGTATTAACCCAAACACCCTAGCATACGGATTTAGTGGGAAAAGTTTGTACCAGTAGTTAATTATTAAGTGCACGCCAATAGCTGTTACCAGCATACTTGGCACAAGCAAAACCACTAAGTTATCCGGGTTAAAGGCGGCAATTGGTATTAAAATTGCCCCCCACATTAACAGCACATAAGCGCGTACTGAATGTGAATCGCGTAGCAACCGCGCTCCTCCCATTAAAAGAAGCGCCACCCCAGCCAGACTTAGCAGCGGTGTTATGGTTTCGGTAAAGCTAAGATTGTATGGATTAAATATACTGCTGGCGGCCCGCACAAGGTCGCTGCCAAACTGCACCGGTCCAGGCAGTGTTTGCGGAATAGCAAGTAGCTGCCATAGTTGCGACCAATCGTTATAAACCCCCCAGCCAAGTGGCGCCAAAAGTACTAAAAAGAAGAAAGCGCCCAGCGTTAAGCCGAACTTACTGCTGCGTCTAATTAAATAACGCAAGTGCGGTTGCGATAGCGATGCGATTAACGCGGCAATAAACAAATAAATCATAAAAGGCGTGTAAAACGATAGCGCTGCCGTAAAAGCCAAAAGCACTCGCCATAGGCGCCAGGCCTTAGTTTCTTGGGCAACATAAGTTGCGCATAACAAAATTAGACTTGTCCAAAATGGCACCATAACAAACGGTGCGCCCAAGCGGACTGTGCCGATAAACCAGGCCGAACTAAGTACCACCAGCGCGGCTACAATCGCCACATTCGCCTTAAACCAACGACGCAAAATTAGGGCCATAAAAATGGCGCAAAGGCCACCCAAAACCAACGATGGCAACCGCACACCCAGCGGTGTTATGCCAAATAACATCACACTACCCTTTTGAGCTAAGTGGTAAGGCAGGTCAACAATGCTGGTTGGTACTTGGCTAAAGTTTATGCTTGCAGACTGTATGACGCTTTCGCGTTCACTCGGTCCCATTCCCGGCGGCATAAGATCGCTTTGCAAGCCAATAAAAAGCGTAACTAAAACTGCCAATAGCAAATAACTCAACCCAAAGCGGTAGCGATATAGTGTCCATTCTGAAATCGGCCTAATACGCATATGACTACTTATATATAGTATAACGCATATAGCCCGTGGTGCGGCTAGTTTGCTGCATAGTGTACAATATTTTATAAATAGTCTGGAGGTTATATGAACATATATGGACTTGCAAAATTAAACACTGTCCTACAGGGCTTAAACGCAAACGTAATTCACGCGGGTGGGCTTACGGAAGCAAACATAATCGAGTTTGATGTCGATTTTAGTCGTGTGCACGGGTCGGAAGTGCCGCGAGCGCTTCGTGTCACGGTTGCACTTGGCCGTTTAGCAGATCGTGGCATGTTGTGGGGTTCAAAATTACCGAACGATCGTGAGGGTCAGTGGGACCTTCAGCTCGAGGTAAAGCAAGCGCTAGGCGCTAGTGGTGTGCTGAGCTTCCGCGATCATGGCGACCCAACTCCTGCCCCAGAAAGCTCTTCAACTCCATCCTAGGCCGCTTCAGGCGAACCGATTGCCTAGTGCTTTTTATCGAGCGACATAAATTTCAGCCGCTCTGGGTGGAAGAATAGTTCTACTTTGCCGGTAGGGCCGTTACGGTGTTTAGAGATTATTAGGTCGGTGATGTTTTGGCGTTCAGTTTCGGGGTTGTAGTAAGCTTCGCGGTAAATAAAGGCTACGATGTCGGCGTCTTGTTCAATGCTGCCTGATTCGCGCAAGTCGCTTAGTTGCGGAATAGGCGGATTACGACTTTCAACACTTCGCGACAGCTGGCTTAGCGCGACAACCGGTACGTTAAGCTCGCGGGCAATTAGTTTTAAGCCACGCGAAATTTCGCTGACTTCTTGCACGCGGTTCTCGAATCCGCTATTCCGCCCGCTGCCCTGCATTAACTGCAAATAGTCGATCACTATTAGGCCAAGGGGGTGCTCGTGCATGGCGCGACGAGCTTTGGTGCGCAGTTCAAGTACGCTTAAGCCTGGGGTGTCGTCTATATAAATTGGTGCTTCGGCCATTTCGCCCATAGCTTGGCTGATTTTTTCGAAATCGTCGTCGGTTAATTTACCGGTACGAATGTTCCAGGCGTCAACACCAGCAGCGTCGGCCAACATACGGTCGACCAACTGCTCTTTGCTCATTTCTAGGCTGAAGAACAAAACCGCTTGTTTTTCGAGTGTGGCGATGTTGTAAGCCAAGTTAGTCACCAGGGTTGTTTTACCCATGGCCGGGCGAGCGGCCAGAATGATAAGGTCGCTGCGCTGCAAGCCGGCGGTTAGGTTGTCTAGGTCGCGAAAACCGGTTCGTACGCCGCGTAAGCCGTCTTTATTGCGGTGCAGCTCTTCCATCCGGTCGAAGCTTTCGGTCAGGATTTGTTCGATGCTGGCAAGGTCTTGGCGCAGTGCTTTATCGCTGACCGCAAACAATTGAGCTTCGGCGCTTTCTAGTAGTTCGTCGGTGTTGCGTGATTCATCAAAGCCCAGTTCGGCAATGTGCCCGCTGGCGCTAATTAAACGGCGGCGCATAGCGTTTTGAGTAATAATTTCGGCGTAGTGTTCGGCGTGGGCCGCAGTTGGCACTTGGTTAGACAGATCGGTCAAGTATTGGGCGCCACCGGCGTCTTCGAGTTCACTCTTTTTTTTAAGTTCGTCGCTTAGGGTCAAAAGGTCGACCGGGTTGTGGTGTTCGTACAGCCGCAGCATGCCGGCAAAAATTATTTGATGCCGTTTGTCGTAAAAGTCATCGGCGGCAAGTTTGTCGGTTACGCGCGTTAAGACATCTTCGTCGATCAGTACGGCGCCAAGCAAACTAATTTCAGCGTCTAGGTTTTGCGGCGGTATCTTGCCTTCTGGCATTTTAAGTTCGGGCGCGGGCTTGTCAGATTTTTTCGGCATCTACTACGTCTCCTCCACCCATAATAGCAGCAACGGAGGTGACCGCGGGGTCATCAGATAGCACAGGCGGTTTAGCTGCTGGATCAAGTTCGGTTTCTATGGTGGCAATGCCGCCCAATTTAGAGCCCATAAAACTAATCAGCGTGCCTTTAAGCTTAACGTTGTCCATTTTTTTGCGATGCAACTGATATTTAAATGCCAGCGTCAGAGTACTTTCGGCCGCATTAAAATTTGGCTGGGCTTGCTTAAGGACGCTAAAAAGCGGTGCATCAGTTTTTTTGATAGCGTTTAGCAACTTTACCCAGTCTTTGCTTGAAAGTTCGGTTAGTTTTGCCGGTGCCGTGTCGTTAGGCTCGGACTCTTCGACAGGTTCTTCCCGGGCTTTTGCTGCTTTAGGCTTTTCGATTTTTGGTGCCGTAATGCTAAGCGATGGCGCACTGCTGGCAACGGCCGCTGCAGTTCTGGCTGGTTTGTCGGCCGATTTTTGCTGGCTGGCAAATAGCATTAAGGTACTAAGCAGTTTTAAGCTAGGGTCATAAGCGCGAGGCACTTCAAGCAACTGGTCTATTAGCGCAAAAAGTTTGGGGTTGGCGCCTGCCTGCTGGTTTAAAACTTGTGCCAGTTGATGCGTTAGTGCGCTTGGCGAGCTGCCTTGGTCTTCTAGTGTTTTTAAATCGGCCGCAACTGTTTGATGATCGCCCGATAGTGTGGCGGCTATCAAGTCGCTCAAAGCCTCTTTAGGCGCTAGGCCAAGTGTTTGCTGAACGTCTTTTGCCGCAATCTCACCAGTAGTAACATGTGACATTTGGTCTAGCAAACTTACGCTATCGCGAAAACTACCGCTGGCGTGCTCGGCAATTAACTGCAGAGCATCTTCGCTAATTTTTAACTTTTCTTTAGTGGCGATTTCTTTAAGCAGTTTTACGATAAGTTCCGAACCTGGCGATCTAAAAGCAAACCGCTGCGTACGGCTAATAATTGTTGCTGGCAACTTATGTGATTCGGTGGTGGCTAAAATAAACACCACGTGCGCCGGTGGTTCCTCGAGCGTTTTTAATAACGCGTTAAAACTTTCACCGGTTAACATGTGCACTTCGTCTATTATGTATACCTTGTACTTGGTGGCGATTGGCGCAATATGCACCTTTTCGCGCAGGTCGCGGATATCGTCTATGCGGCGGTTGCTTGCTGCGTCGATTTCGACAATGTCTAGGTTTTGTTCGTCGGAGTAAGGAAGTTCGTTAATAGCGTGCGCCAAAATACGCGCTACACTGGTCTTGCCGGTGCCGCGCGGACCCGTAAATAAATAGGCGTGGCTAATGTGGCCGGCTTTTAGGGCGCGCGACAGGGTGTCGGTGATATGATGCTGGCCGACAACTTCGTCTAGCGAGCGTGAACGGTATTTACGGTATAGTGCTTGGCTCATTAATAAGATTTTGGCTTTTCAGCCATTCCCCTCCAAATGCTAACTTATAGCATATAAAAACCAGCAGGTTTTAGCTAGCTATTTTACTAACGAGTCTTAAGCTTAATGGGCTAACGATATTGGGTGAGTTCGGGCACTATGCGCAGAAAGCGCGCCTATTGGCACCAGCTTAACTTTATGAACAACGGCAAATGGCCCTAGATGAACTCTATAGCGAGTGGGTTTTATGCTTTCGCGGCAACTAGGATCCGGGCTAACTACTCTGCCGACAACTGTTCCAAATTCCCACAAAGCGCTCTCTTGGTTGTCTAAATCGACTACCGGCAAATCTATCGCCCTAACGCCCGCGGCAAACGCCAAGCCGCTTCTGGCAATCGCGTGAGGAACCCAAATTGTTTTGCCATCTGTATCGCGTTCCTGGCTACTTACCCTACTGCTATCCCCCACGCAAAGAGCGAACACCATACCGTCTGGGGCTGCGACCTCTCCTAACTTATCGGCGTCATCGATAAGTTTTTGCGCATATTCTGATTCGGAGTTTCTGACTCCTCGCCCATGTCTTACTAAGTTGGCTAGCTCATGAACTTGATCACATACGTCAGGGTAATAAGAAAGTGGCACACCTGGAACGTCTATGTGCAATCTGTTGGACATTATTCTAAAGTCCGGCCTCGATGGCGGCCCACTCTGCCTCTCGGTTATCTTCGGGTACGATTATACTAACTTGGTCACCTGTTTTGGCTTTAAAGTAAGTAACACTGGCAAGTAAAACGCGGTATTCGCGGCCGCCGGCCTCTACAAAGTAGGTTCCATCGTGCTGGTTAAGAGTACCAATTAGTTGGCGGCGGGCAACTGGGCCGATTTGTTTGTAAATAAAGCCGCCGTCGTCGGCAATGCTAAGTTTTAGAATGTCGCCTTCGATTAACTTCGATTTGCTGGCGTAGTTAGCGGGTACTGGGTAGCTTTTGCCATCTGGGCCTACCATGCCAAGTCCGTCGAATACGCCTTCGATTACCTTACCGCTAACGTCTTCGGCGTCGCCAGTTCGGATAATAGGCTCTTCGCCCACAAGGCTAATAAGCAATTCTTTGGCAGCAGCCAAGTTCACCTCGGCCTCTTGTATAAGCGATTTAAGTCGCTTTATCTGCTTTTCGGGTAATTCGGTCATCTCGCAAATGTCCTTATCTGTTTGTTTGCAGGTTACACCTGTTCTCTTGTCGGCAGCATAACATTATACAGCATAGCGGTCAACAAAGTTATCCACATAGCAGGCGCTACATATAGTGGTAGGATGCGACAAATTTGGCATACAAGCCCATGATACCCAACTATACTTGCGCCGAAAGGGTTTTACATGGCACAAAACAGTCAAAACAAATTACACACAGGATTCACTATAACGCTGGCAGCTGTAGCGGCCCTAATGCTGTTTATAGCGAATTCTGCCTTTTGGTTTAACAAGTATATTTTTGATCAAAATAATTTTACTAGCACGACCAGTGCGGCTTTGCGCCAAGAATCTAGTCGCGAGGCTATCGCCACTGAAATTACCGGTAAGCTGCTTGCCAACCGCCCGGTACTTGCCCGCGCGGCCGAGGAACCAATAACCAAAATAATAAGTGGTATTTTAGATTCGAATCTAGCAACCAGTGCCTACACAAGAGTGATCGACAGCTTGCATAGCATTTCGACCTCGCCAAATCCGCAGGATGTTACCTTGAATCTGGTACCTGTTAAACAAGTTGTGGCCAGCGTGTTTAAGGCCTTTGATATTCAAGCTGGTGAATCATCGGTACAGGTGCAGGACATACCCAATACGGTTACGATTGTCCAGGCAAGTAAAGTGCCTAGTATTTATGGTCTTGGCGTAACTTTGCTGTGGGTGGGTCCGCTGGCCGTTGTTACAGCGATAATATTGCTGGCTTATGCCATATGGCGCGCTCGCAGTTCTTGGCTAAACGTAGCCAAAGTTCTTGCCATAAACTCTGCGATGATCGCGTTAGTTGGGCTACTTGCGCTGGCTGTCGGACCAATATTTAAACCAATGGTGCTAGCCAATGTGCAAAGCGCTAATCTTCAGGTGGTTGTAGGCAATGTTTACGGCGCGTTTATTGATACTTTTAACCAACAAACTACGACGTGGTTGTTCGGCATAGCAATAGTTTTGCTGCTTGTTGCATGCGTTATCTGGACCAAGCGGCCAATTAGCCGCTGGCTTAACAAGTGGCAAAATAGCAAAACACCCGCGGTTTAGGCGGGTGTTTTTGCAAAGTAAATCTGGTCGATTTGTTGAGCCTTAGGCTACTTCTACGGTTGCGCCGGCTTCTTCCAAAGCTTTTTTAGCAGCTTCGGCTTCGTCTTTGCTAACCTTTTCGCGAATCGCGCTTGGAGCGTTGTCTACAAGACCCTTAGCTTCGCCAAGACCAAGACCAGTAATGTCTTTAACGGCCTTGATTACGGCAACCTTTTGAGCGCCAGCGTCTTTAAGGGTAACTGTGTATTCGCTCTTTTCTTCAGCGGCGGCAGCGCCACCTTCAGCAGCAGGTGCAGCAGCCATTGCAGCAGCAGGTGCGGCAGCGCTTACGCCCCAATATTCTTCTAGGAATTTTACGAACTTGCTAATTTCTAGCGCGCTCATTTTGTCTAGTTCTGCAACTAGTTTTTCGAACTCTTTAGGTACTTCTACCTTTGTTGTTTCGTCAGCCATTGTGATGGTCTCCTTTAGTAAATTTGAATTAACTCTCCAAAGCCTTGCTTCGTGCGTTTAAAACATTTAGTACGCCGCGAACGTTGCCAGCCAAAACATTTACAAATCCGCTGAGCGGAGCTGCCAATGTGCCAACCAACATACCACGGAGTTGATCCTTGGTAGGTAGATTTGCTAGGGCTTTAACGTCGTCTGTTGCCAGTAAGGCGCCAGTTGCGTCGTAAGCACCTACAAGTTGCAGTGCTTCGTGGTCTTTGGCGAATTTCGCCAAGACCTGGGCAGGTGCAACTTCGTCGGTGGTGCTAATTGCGTAAAGCAGCTGTGCTTTTAGCGGGGTGGTGTCGGCATTTTTTAAGTGCTCGATTTGACCCATTGCTACGCGCACAAGGCGGTTCTTTACGACTTTAATTTTTACGCCAGCAGCGCTTGAAGCGCGCCGTAAGGCCTGGAGATCTTTAACAGAAAGCCCTGGGTATGCAGCTAGTACGGTCAGTTTGGCTTCGCCAAGTAACTGCGCTAACTCTTCAACCTGAGTTTCTTTTTTCTGGCGTGATATTGCCATAGTTTAGACTCCTTAGTTGTTTAAGCTATTTATTCGACCAGATTGTTAAATTGCATTTCGAGAATAAAAAAAGTCTTTGATTCTCGCATGACCAAAGACTTATCGGGTGGAAGTTAACAAAAAATTTGTAAACCACTGCCTCGGTAGCGTAATTAAGTTCTTATAGAACAGCTACTGTCTTTGGTAATGTTCGCTTAGAATTGTACAAAATTATTGTACGTAAGTCAACGTATTTGGTATTTCTACTCTTGGTGGTGCAACAATTTGTTGCGCAGCCTTAGGCTAATACCGAACTAAGCGGTTGTTTAAGAATGAATTCGTCGGTTTTTGTGACTGCGCTTGCCTTTTTTTGGTGGTCTAGCACAAGTTCGCATATAAACTTGGTTGCGATTTCTTTGATTTCTCGCGAGGCGATTTTGCCGGTTTTGTACTGGGTGTACAGGTCTTGAACATAGGCGCTGTCTGGATGGTGGAACTGCAAAAGTGCAAACACCGAACAGGCTTCGGGTACGGCGCCCAGTTTTTGATGAACGGCCAGGCTAGATACTGCGCCGGTATAAGCACCTTGAATTTTTTTGGCGATTACTTCGGGTGTGTCACTTAGGAAAATTGCGGTTTTTGGCTTTGAGCCAGACATTTTATCGAACGGGTTAACTAAGCCGTTTTGAAACTTAAAGACAAGTTCGGCCGGTGGTACGTAGCCCATTTTTTTAGCTACATCCCGTGCTAGTAAAATGTACGGATGTTGGTCGATGCCAACTGGGATTAAGGTTGGCTTTTTACCGCCAAATTCCGGCAGTTGCGGTAGCAATATTTCTGCCAGTTGCACCGCACTTCGGTAAAAAGCTTTGCCGGAATTGTCTAGACCATCTTCGCCAAAGACTGTTGCTACATATTTATTCGTGACATTTTTGCTTATCTGCAAGGCAAAGTTATAAATTTCTGGGTAATCCGACATGACAAATATCTTTGTCTTTTTTGGGTCAAACCCGAAAGCAATTATGCTAGGAATGATATGCTCGTAGGCAATTTTGCGGCTTTCGCCCAGGCTTTTTACCTTGCCGTCTAGGTAGGATTCATCGTTGGTTATAGGGATGTAAATATCAGCGCCAAGCTTTTGCAAAAACAGCAGCATATCAAACATAACCTTGTGGCCAAGGTGCAGCGGCGATGATGGGTTTAACCCAGACACAACGGTAAATGGCTTGCCCTCGGCAATAAGGCTAGTAAACGGCTCAAAACCCAAATGAGCAAAAATTATATCTCGTTCTATAAAGCGGCTTTGTTCTGGCAGCGACGCTTCAAGATAAGCTTTTATGCGGCCAAAATCGCTTAAACCCAAGTCGGTGGTTTTGCCCTGGTAGTACTTGCTTATGCTGGCAGCCAGTTTTAACTTGCTGGCGTGGTCTTTTGTGGCTAAGGCTTCAAAGTCGTTCATTATGCGTACCCCAATGGTTTAAATATGTTTGTCATTAGCTTTTCGTAAGCGGCGGTTTTTAATTTAGCTGTGTCGCTAAGTAAGTCTTCGTCGATTTCGAAGGGCTTGCCGCTTAAAAAGTGGCCAGCAAGTTGGGTGATTATGTAAACATCGAGCACAGGGTTTGGCAGTGTTTGATTGGTCGAAATGAACGAACTATCGATAAGTTTTTTGCACTCCGCCGGGCTAGTTACGCCCAAAACTATCCGGTTGGCCTGCAGTTGGTTGCTGCCGGCTTTGTAGGGTGTTAGGCCAAATTCTTCAATTTCTGGGTGGGTAATAAAATAATCAAAGCCCATGCCTAATGGATAAGTCGGCCGCAGATATACGCCGCAAAAGTCTGGGTTACCAACCTTGGCACCTAGTAGCTGTGCTAATTTGTCGTAGTGCACTTCGCGTGGTGGGCCGATTTTAATATCGTACCCGGTAATAAGGGCAACTTCTTCAAGCGTGTACTGAAAACCGGATTGCACCTCTTGGCTCAAACGGTTTTGTAGCACAGTTTTTTTGGCGATATCCTGCATTTCTTTAGAATCGTTGAAAATTGGCGTAATGATTGCCAGACGCTTTTTGAAGTCAGCGTCTTCAAACAAATCGCTCATTAAAAGCACCTTTAGACTAAGACCATAAACTTTAGCGACTTTGTTTATGGCCGCCAGGCGTGAGCTGGCTGTGGCTAGTAAACTGCCCTTGTCTTTTACAATCTTATTTTTGACAGAATGAAGGTCGCCAATAATTACTGATGCTTCGGTACTTGCACCTTGGCCGGCAAGCAACTGGGCCGCCATGGCTGTAAAAAAATAATACTTTAACGAATCTAGCGTTAAGCCGTAGCTGTCGTAGGTTTCGCCATAAACGATTCTGAGTGGCTTTTTGGCTACTGCACCTTGAAAAGAAGTGTTATTCACCAAGTGCTTATCGTGCAGCAAATCATTTATGGTAGTGGTTTTCATAATATTGGTGGGCTGAGCTGGACTCGAACCAGCATCCCTCGTTTTGGAGACGAGGATTCTAGCCTTTGAACTATCAACCCATTAAACGTTAGAAAACCTACCCTTTTTAAGTTCATTGGAGCCTCTTGTAACCGTGGCAATTCCAACTCCAAGCTTAGTGGCTATTTCGCGCTGTGACACACCTGCTTTAAGCAGTTTTACTATTTGCAGGCGCTTTGCGATTTCTTCTAACTCGCCTACTGTGAGCAGACTTTTTAAAAGATCTAGCATGTCTTTTTCGCTTTTGGCTTGCAGTAATAGCGCTACTAGTTCGTTGGTTGCTTCGGCTTTCAAAGTAGCTCCTTTGATTATGTACTACCGAACTAGTACAGTATAACATATCCCCTCTGTAATATCAAACACATTGACACGGCCTGTAACCAGCAGTATAAATATGTATGTGAACCAGTATCAATACCACCAAGCAGAACAAGTACGGGCTATATTTAGCCTCATTATTGTGCATGCTTAAGTGGTTGATCCAAGTTCATAAATTTTACAGTCAAATACAAGAACCGAGCTCAACCGAAAGGAAGGCTCGGTTTTAAAGTTTGGCAGGTCCAAGTGAGCCGAGGCAACTGGCCGCCTCGGCCCGCCTGGGCCTGGCAATAGCAGTGCTGCGCAAACCTTGAACCGCAGCAAATGAAGGAGTTTTATGTCGACCGAAGATCATTCAGAGCGCTTATTGCTCGATGCCGCCCGACGAGAAGTGGTTGACCTAGCCGAAATGCGTCGCACTGCCCGACTTTCCCGAGATGCCTTTTTTGAACAAACCGGCTGGACGGCTCTTACTATGGCTAGCATGATGCCCACCGGCGCTGGCGTTGAACCCAGAGATCGCGCTAAAGCCGCCGAAATTATAGACCGTTATGCCACACTAGTTTCGGGTGTGGTTGAATCAATGCCGGCCTTAAGTGCCACTGGTGCGCTGAATGCAGGCGCGGCTATTGATGAGTGTTTTGGGGTGTTTCATTCTTATCCATTTATGCGCAACCTTGACTTGTGGCGCAGACAGCATCGGCTTGATGTTAGCGACTGGACATCAACCGACGCGCTGGACGCTGGCTACGACTCGCTGATAGATGAACTTTCGTCGGTCGAAGCCGAAGCTGCTGGCGGATCATGGCTGCGATATTCTTGCGCTCAGCTAGAAAAAAACATAAATACTTGCCAGATGGTTATGCAGTTTATATCGCCCGCCAGTAGAACCGCGAGAATCGCCCATTGTATGCGCATTACAAATAAGGCGATCGTGGTAGATGCGATGACTGGTGATGTTATTAATATTGCAAAGCGCACCGAGTTTATTGTTGACCTGAGCCGCCTAGACCCTAGATATGCTGCACGACTTCAGGCTAGCATGGATGCTGGCTCGGATGGCTACCAATTGGGCTGGAACCCTAAGGCCTACAAAACAATGGAGAGTTTAATAACTAATAACCGCGATTCAGCTATCCAACCTATTTACACCACGCTGTTTGCTTTTAGGGAATTGCAGGTTGTGCAAGATATCTTGACCTCGCCGGCCGAACTTGAGCCCTACCCTAACTTATTCAGATTAGTCTATGACCTGGGTCATAGACTGCACTGGATAGACGAGGACTATTTAGCGCGCGAGCGCGGGCACATTGAAGATTGAGTCGTAACTGCGATGTCTACTTTTTTCGCCAACCTGCTTGAAGTTTGGCTTGACTGGTTAGCGGACGATTTTCGGGTGTCAGGGCGTTACTTAGTATGCCGCGAATAATATCTGGCAGCTTGCCTGCTAGTTGCTCGCTAAGTTTACTGACTAGGTTAATTTGAACTAAACGCAGGCGGGCGCTAGTGCTGGTGGTGGCCATGCGCTCGTGAACAATCACCTTTTTGCAGTAGTTAGCCTGTAGCTCGCTTATTTCTTCGGGGCTGTAAGTTTCTTGGGTGGCCACAAGAACATCTGGTTGGATAGCTTTTATAAGCGCCCATTTTGGGTTGCCGGCTGGCTTAAGTGTAACTACATCGACGCAACGCAAATGAGTTAGCATGCGCATGCGTTCGGCTTCGGGTACGATTGGTCGATCAGGCCCTTTGCGCTCGCGAATTTTTTCGTCGCTATCTACGCCCACAACTAACAAATCGCCATACGAACGGGCCTGTTCAAGGTAGAGTGCGTGACCTTCATGGATTAAGTCCCGCGAACCGGCGGTCAAAACTATTTTTAAGCCTAGTGCCTTCCAGTGGGTGGAAAGTTCTTGCAGGCGGTTGTAATCAGAAATGTTGCGCTCATCAAAGTTAGAGCCACCACCAAAAATGCCTTTATGAATGCTCATTACCCCTCCTAAGGTTAGTTCGATCGTATCACACTGGTGGGCCTGACGGCCAATGTCTTAGGCTGCTGTGTAGCGCGATTTGGCCTTGCCTGCACCTAGGTCGCGCCAAATGTTTTCGGCGGCGAGTTGTAGATCTTTTGATTTGCCATTATTAAGTATGGTGTGATCAGGGCGAATTATGTGGCGCGTAGCCTCGTTAATATCTGTTAAGTCGCTAACCTTAGCTTTTATTCCGGGGCGCTGCACAGCAATGATTTTTCCGCCACGCTTTTTAATGGTGGTTGCATCGCTGGGATAGCGGACGCCACAAACAATTACCAGGCTTTTGGTGCCGTCGTGGTTGTCCACTCGGCGCATAAGTTCGTTGTACCAAATGTTTTTGTTGATTTTCGAAATAAAATAGCCGCCTAACCACTGTAATAGCGTGCGGTAGGTAGCCAGGTTTTTAATAGTTATTGGTTTATCTAAGATCGCCGGGTTTTGCTTAGCTGTTTTTAGGTAGCTAAACAGCTTGCCGTATAAATTAGGACGCACCAATGTTTCGTGGCGCTTTATGGCAAGTTGGCTCCATGACACTTCGGTGTGCAGGTGGTCTTCAATGGTGTCAGGCAGCCAAATTAGAGCTTGGTTGACAAGTTCGGTGTCGTTTCGGGCGGTTGCGAATTCAAGTTCGGCCTTAAGTGCTTGGTTAAACGCATCTCCTACCTCGGCGATTAACTGGTACGTTTCGTAAATAGAATGGTCAGGTTCGCACTCAGCTAAAGCTTTGGCAAATGTGCTTTTGCCGCTACCTGTTGCTCCGGTAATGCCGATTAACACACCCATGCATATAGCATAGCAAATCCAGGCCAGTATCAAGGGTGTAAAAATGACTGCGCCTTAGGCTGCTTGCGAAGTGTCAGGTCTGGATGGAAAAGTTATGATCTGTCCACCGTCTGACTTGCTGGGTTCAGTCACTTTTCGCAGTGCATGGTCGATTAATGCCAGAGTTTGCCTAAGTGTTTTGGCCGGAGGTGCATCTGGTTCTTCCTCGCTAGTATGGCGCCTGACGGGATCGGGCGGCATGCCACCAACAAGCTGGCCAATCTGGCGTATTAGCTCTCCGGCTGCGGCGGATGCCGGGACATTTACTGGGATTTTTTGTTCAGCTGCGCTTGTGCCATCGTAAACCGGCTCGTTCTCAACGTGGTGATAGCCTTCGCGATCTGGACCTGATGTAACTTGCGTACTGTTTATGCCCATTACCCACCCTTTCTAAAATTAGATGCTACTAACTTCTACCCTAATTCCCGGGCCCATAGTTGTGCTTGCTGCGACACCTTGAATAAGTGGACCTTTAACACTGGCTGGTTTGTTAGCCTGTAGATTGTCTAAGAATGATTTGGCGTTTTCGTAAAGTTTGTCAGCACCAAAGCTAACCTTACCCACACCTTGGTGGATAATCGACTGCTTGTCTACGCGGTATTCAACCTTGCCACCCTTAGCCTCTTTAACGGCTTGGCCTACGTTGGTGGTAACTGTGCCACTTTTAGGGTTTGGCATTAGACCGCGTGGTCCTAGCAAGCGGGCGTATTTACCAAGTTTTGGCATTAGTTGTGGAGTGCTTATTAACACATCAAAGTTGATTTGCTCTTTGTCTAGTTGGGCTAAAAAGTCGTCTTCGCCCGCAACATCGGCGCCAGCTTTTTTGGCGGCTTCGACTTGGTCGCTGGCTACAAATGCAGCTACGCGAACAGTTTTACCGGTGCCGTTTGGCAGGCTAACAGTGCCGCGTAAGTTTTGGTCGGCTAGCTTAGGATCAACGTTTAGGTTGATATGAAGTTCAACCGTTCCGTCAAACTTGCCAACACTTGTTTTAGTGGCAAGATCCATAGCCTCTTTAAGTGTGTATACTTTGCCTTTTTCGATTAGTTCGGCTACTTTTCGGTAGTTTTTGCCGCGGCGTTCTAAGCGGCTGCGAGTAGCTTTTTGCTTTTGCTTAGGTTTAACATCAACCTCTTCTTGAGGCGTGGTGTCACCTTTAGCTTTGCGCTCTTCTTTAGCGGCTTTTGCTTCGGCTTCTTTTACAGCTTTTTCGCTGCGTTTGCCGGCCTTTTTAGTTGCCTTTTCGGCTTTAACTTCAGCTACTTGTTCGGTTTCGGTTACTTCTGGTTGATCGGTTATGACCGCTTCAACTTTAGCTTCTTCTACTTCTTTAGATTTGTTGGCTTTCTTGTCTGCCATGGTTTTGCTCCTTTGTGGTACTTAGCGGCTTTTTAGGCCTCCCACACAAATTTGTATTAAAGTTCGGTTATTGGTGCGTCCGAGTCATCTTCTAGGGCTTGCGCGTTTTGCTCAACAATGTCTAGAAAAGCAGTTACTTCAGCTTCTGTTGACTCTAGTTTTATTAACCTGCGATCAATTTCTTCATCTGCCACTACCTGCTCATCCAGATGTTCTTTTGCATTTCTTGCAGCGGTAAACAAAGCATTCATAGCTACGCGTGCTCCTGCTAAAGCTGCAGCAAGTTCGGTGTCTAATTCTCCTGCGCGTTCACCTGGTGATTGTGTCTCGGCCATATTATCCCTCTACAACCTCTACGCCCATGCTTCTGGCAGTACCGGCTACGGTTTTCATGGCGGCTTCGACGTCGTTGGCGTTTAGGACATCCATTTTCTTTTCGGCGATTTCGCGGATTTGAGCTTTGCTAATTTTACCCACCTTGTCGACGTGCGGTTTGCCCGAACCCTTATCGATTTTAATTGCCTCGCGGATCAAGTCGTCTACGGGCTGACCCAAAATTTCGAAGTCAAAAGTGCGGTCTTCGAAAACTCGGACATGCACAATAACATCTTTACCGTTAAGATCTTTAGTTTTGTCGTTAAAGGCTTGCACAAAGTCCATTAAGTTAAGACCGTGCTGACCCAAAATTGAACCTACTGGCGGACCAGCGCTGGCGCGGCCACCAGGCAAGCGCATTTTAAGATTGGCTTTTACAGTTTTTGCCATAAAACTCCTATATTTGTGGTGCTAGCGTTCGACTTCGCGAGTCAAACTCCCACGTTTAAATGATATGGAGTGCGTAACTGCTAAATTATAGCCTAAAATTATTGGTTTGTACAGGGGTAGAAGGCGGTGCGGCTTAGGCTGTTGCGTCGCGGGCTTCTACGTCGTTAATAAAGCGGTGTGAAGTGGCAGGGTCTACTTCGGGCAGCGCTTCGCCTGCGGCATCGCCCAGGGCGCTACCGAACCGAAGTGTTGTCGCGAACCTAGCTAACTTAGCTTGAGCCTCACAAATAGCCGCCACTGTTTCGCCTACGCTATTCGTACCGTAAATCAAATCAGTAGCTTCCCATCTTCCCACCAGACCTTCAACCGTACCCAAAGCACCAAGTGCTGCTTCGCGATCTGCTTTTAGGCGGCCTGGGACTGTGTTTAAAAAGTCGTCGAGTGCGGCGCGTGCGCCTTCGCTGTCTGCTGTTTCTGCCATAATTGTAATCCGTTTAAATGCTGACTTGTTGTGATTCGCGCGGCAAAGCCATGGCGGCCTCACATGCTACACGCGCAAAGCTGTTTGCGGCATCTGGCCTTATATCGAGTGCGTCGCAATAGGCCCTAAAAGCCAGTTCAGAGACTCTACACACCATGCCGTAGTTTTGCGCACCACCGGCTGTATGCAAAACCCTGCTCAGCCTTGCCGCGTCAGCGTCAAGCAGAGCCTCGGCTTGGGTTGCAGATAAGTTGGTCGGTGAAGTTCGTCCAATCTCATTATATTTAAGTGCGCCAGGGCCAATCAATAAATCAAATTTAAAGCGTGGGTCTACCATTTGACCTACCTAAACTTTTTTAACCTGCAGAGCATCCAGTTCTACCGGTGTGTCGCGGCCGAACATGCTGACAAGTACTTTGATTTTTCCTTTTTGAGTGTCGATTTCGTTAATCGCGCCATCAAATCCTTTGAATGGACCATCAATAATGCTAACGACTTCGCCGATTGAAAAGTCGATTCGGTGTTTAGGTTCGTCAACGCCCATGCGTTTTTTGATCTTGCTCATTTCGTCGTCGCTAACTGGGCTTGGTGCGCTACCGCTACCAACAAAGCCGGTTACGCCCGGAGTGTTGCGAATAATGTACCAAGCATCTTCGGTCATTTTCATTTCAACCAAAACGTAACCTTGGAAGATCTTTTTTTCAACAACCTTACGCTTGCCGTTTTTAATTTCGATTTGCTTTTCTTTTGGCACCATTACATCGAAGATTTTGTCGGCCATGTCGACCGAATCAACGCGGGCACGAATATCTGCAGCCACTTTTTCTTCGTAGCCACTGTAGGTGTGGATTGCATACCACTGTCGGGCTGAGTCGTAACGTTGTTTACCGTTCATTCTATAGAATCACTTTCTTAAATAGTTGTTCGAATCCGTAGTCTAGTACCAAAATAAGTGCACCAAGCACCACAGTAAACAGAATTACTGCTAGCGTTGAAGCCCAAGTTGCACGCCTGGTAGGCCATTTAACCTGCGCAAGTTCTTGCACAGACCCCTTAAAATATCCGCCAATGGCTTTTAACCACTTTGGCATTTTAACGTCGCTGCCAAGTCGTTTGCCTTTGGTAATATCTACACGCTTACTAAGCGTTGTTTTTACCTTGTTGACCTTGGGTTTTTCTTGCTTTTTTGGCACCCCTGCTACTCCTTTTAACAAAAAACCTACCATAAGTGGTAGGTGTCTTTTGTCAATATACCCCATATATCGGCGAGCGTCAAGCAAGGGCGTGGTAGCATAGAGCTATGGATTCATTACCCTTATGGTTAGTGTCCGTCGGGGCGGGCGCACTGCTTTTAGTGCTGGCTAGTCGCCTTAGCTTGCTTTTGCGCTGGCAGCGAGTGCTAACCGAAGTGGCCATTGCTCTATTTATTGTGGGCTTTGTGTACTTATTTATGGCCAACCTATCGCTGTTAACGACGGTATTATTAGGTGTTGTGAACGTAATGCTAATTTTGCTTGCCTCAAGGCTGATATTTGGCCGTTTAGACAAGCAGTTTTTGCACGGCAGCACTGTATTGAACGTTTTTACGCTACTAGCGGTAATTATGTTGGCAATTTTGGGTAACTTTTATTTACCAGCTGCGAATATTGGGTGGCTGTTTGGACTGCTAACCTGCAGTCTTATGGTCGGTGCGTTATTTTTACTGCAAACCCTTTGGGCATATGGTCACTACAGGGTAAAACGAGGTGAACGGCGAGCCGACGAAAAATATCTGCCAACAGTTAGCCTGTGCATACCGGCACGTAACGAAACAAGTTCGCTTGCTGACTGTTTGGTTGCGGCCGTGGCGTCGGATTATCCAAAGCTAGAAGTTTTAGTGCTCGATGATTGTTCGCAAGATAAGACCAGCGAAATTATCCGTGGATTTGCCCATTCGGGTGTACGTTTTATAAAGGGTGATGTGCCTGCGACCGGATGGTTAGGGCGTAATCAGGCTATGAGTACTTTGGCGCAACAAGCCAGCGGCGAACTGCTAATTTTTATGAGCGTCGATACCGTGCTTAGCCCGGCATCCATTAGCCAAATGGTCACCTATGCCCAAGGTCGTGCAAGTATGGTTAGTGTTTTACCGCATAGTCACCAAGGTTTTTCGCTGGCCACGGTGTTGGCGCCGCTGCGTTACTATTGGCAGTTGGTTTTTCCTATTTCTAAACGCCACGTACCAATCAGCACAATGTTATGGATGATTGGCGACAAGGGTTTGCATGGGCTTGGCGGTTTTGAATCTGTAAAACATAAAATTGTACCCGAAGAATCTTTTGCCAGCCGTTTGTTTGCCAAAAACAGTTACCGATTTTTGTTTGGCGACGACGCCTTAGGAGTAACCACCACTAAAACTTGGCGTGATCAAATTCGCTCAAGTGTGCGACTGCTTTACCCCACTCTAAAACGTCAGCCGGTCTACGCGCTTGCGGCAGTAGCTGTGATTGTGGGCTTGCTAGGTTTGCCGTACGGCCTAATTGCGGCCAATGCGCTAACCGGACAGTTCGACACCGTGTTTTGGCTGTCGGTACTAGCAGTAGCAATATTTATGCTTAGTTACGGGCTTATTATGGCTCGCCTGCAACCGCTCAGCTGGCTAACCAGTACATTGCTTTTGCCTGTTCTTCTACTGCAAGAAGTAGCCTTGATTGTTATAAGCATGCTGGCTTACGAATTTAGTGAAGTCGATTGGAAGGGGCGCAATGTTTGCTACCCTGTTATTTCGCGGGGACAGCGTTCGGCGCCACAGCCTGGCGAGATTGGTCAGCCACGGCGCGACTCATCGGTATTATCAAACTAAAGGTACTGCCATGGTTTAGGCGGCTTTGCATTTGCACCTTAAAGCCCTGTTTTTCGGCGAGTTTTTTGCACACGTAAAGTCCTAGGCCGGTGCCGCTTGATTCGCGGGTGCGGTAATCTTCGGAACGGTAAAACTTTTCGAACACGTGGGTTTGATCGGTTTTACTTATGCCGATTCCGGTGTCGCTTACTTCTAGGGAGATACTGGTTTTATCGGCCGTTGCTCTTAAAGTAATCGAACCTTGCTGCGTGTACTTTATAGAATTGGTTATTAGGTTTTGCATGATTTCTTCTAGGTACAAAAGGTTGGCGTTAATCTTGGGAAGGCCTGGTGCGACATCTAGGTTGAACTGTAATTTTTTGGCAACGGCTTGTTTATCGTATTCTTTGTGTAATTCCTGAAGCATGCTGTTAAGGTCGATAACTTCATTTTTACCACCGGTGCCGCGTTCTGCTTTGGCAAGCGTGCTAAGGTCGTTCACAAGTTTTGCCAAATACATTATTTGTTGGTGCGCGTCGTCTACGGCTTTGGCTTCGGTTTGTTTGTCGCTGCCACGTTCGAACATTAACTTAATGTTAGATAGGTTGCCTTCGGCTATCGTAACTGGGGTGCGGAGTTCGTGGCTAACAACTGATACAAATTCGTCACGTTCTTCTTCAAGCGACTTTTCTTTGGTGATGTCACGCAAAATCACAATGTAGCCGCGTTCGGCGCGACTTTGGTAACCGGGCTGAATGGGCGCTACGTTAACATAAAGCTTTATTGAATCATTGTCGCTTAGCTTATGCGAAAGGTCGCTGCGGCTAAAAACGGTTTTGCGAGTTTTGGCCTCGGCAATTAGGCTGATAGGCCGATTGTCATTATCGGTCAGCTGCAAAACATCGTCGAGCGACTTTTCGTGCAGGTCTATGTTGGTGTCGAGTAGGTTTATCATGGTCGAGTTATAGACCTTAATAATGCCTTGCTCATCGGTGGCAGCCATGGCGTCGCCCATGCTATTGACTAATGCTAGCAGCCGTTCGCGTTGGTAAGATTCGTCTTCGCGTGTGCGGGCTAAGTCGGAACGTTCGCGGTCGGTTAAAGCCCTAACGCGCGCCACCGCAAACGATAGCACACCCAAAGTCACAGTAACCTGAAACACCTGTGATGATTCTGTGGCGTCTAGCTGACCGGTAAAACCCACAAATATCAGTGCGGCTACACACAGCGCCAAAAAACTGGCCAAAAAACCTTTTATTCCAAACCGAATGTCGGCGTTGACCATTAAAACTATCCAGGCTGCCAAGAAAATGCTTAAAAAGCCGCTTACAAACAACATAAACAGTACAACCAACAAGTGAAATACCAGAGTAAACAAAAAGTCTACCAGCTGGGATTCTTCCAGCTCGTGCCGCCACTTATAAACCAGGTATAAGGCCGAGGCTGCAACGTACGCGCCAACTACTATCAAAAAGGCTGCGCCGCCACCGTAAAAGTTATCGTTAGCTAGCCCAAGCCGAACCGTAAGGCCCACTGGTACCATGGCCAGCGGCAAAAGTGCCGGTGCATTGCGCAACACAAACAATAGTCGTTCGTAAAATGTCGCTGCGTGGTCGCGCTGGCTTGGCTGCCCAAATTCCATAGTTGTTATAAATTATGCCACAGCTAAGGCGTAAGCGCTATGCGTACGGCTGTTGAGCCTTTAAAGCCCGGCGACGTACTTTAAAGTCGGGCAGTATGGACTCCACCAGCGCCCAAAAGCGCGGCGAATGGTTCATTTGGCGAGTGTGGCACAGTTCGTGCACTAAAACATAGTCAATAAGTTCGAACGGTAGCTGCATAAGCCAAATGTTTAGGCTAATCGTGCCCGTGCTTGAACAGCTACCCCAACGTGTGCCTGCATTGGTAAAGCGGATTCGTTCGTAGCTAAAGCCGTATGTTGTGGCTAGCATTTGTAGCTGGCGTGTAAGATATGCCTTTGCCTGCGTGCGCAGGGCTTTTAAAGCTTGGGCGCGTATAAAGTCTTGTGTTTGGGGCGAAGCTACATTGGTTTGCGGCGGAAGCGATACTTCAAGCGTGGTTCCGACTATGCGCGCTTTTGGCTCACCCCCTGGCACGATTGCTAGTTTATGGGTTTTGCCAATTAAGTCGCCGTGCTGTAAAACGCTGCGGTTGTTGGCTAGATTTTGTAGGTTACGCCGAATATCATCGCGCGAACTATCTAACAGTTGCTTAGCAAAAAACATTGGCACGCGTAGTGGCAGACTAACACTAAGCCGGCCTCGTTGATCTATACGCAGGCGAATATGCCTAGTTAGGCGCGAGCGGCGTATGGTTATTGTTCCGAATTCGCGGTCGAGTAATTGATTTGACACTATTTTTAGCGTATCACTACGTTGCGTGGCCGGCTTGGGCGGGGTGGGTTGGGTCGTTCCAGCGCAACCACTTGCCTATCCGGCTGGTCATCTGCCTTGGCTACTGCTTGAACATGCGGTGCGGCTAGCTTTTTAAGAACGGTTCTGGCCTGCGTGCTGTATGCGTGCATGCCGCTTATAACCACGTACTGCTCTTTTGTAGGCGCGGCAAGGCGCTGCGAAAATACCTGGAACTGAGTATCGCTTAGACTTGGGCTGAACATGTCATCGGCCTTTTTGGAATTACGCTTTAGCGAGCGTAGTCTGGCTGTTGCCGAATCGGTCTGAACCCAAATCACCAGGGTTTTATAGCCTTGGGCTTTAGCGATTTTTTCAATTTGCAGGCGTGCGTTGCGAGTGTTATTGGCGCCATCAATCAAAAAACTGCGGCCAGTTTTTGCAATTTCGCCTGCCAGGTATTCGACTAATCGGCTAACTGCTTCGTTTTCTTCGGTAGTGTATTGTGGCTTCCCGCTCATTTCGTAACGAATGCGGTCGGCGCTTATGCAAGCGACGTCAAAAGTTTCGGCGAATTGCCGGGCAAAAAAACTTTTGCCTGACCCCGGCAAACCAACAACAACCATAATTAGCGGACGTGCGAGTGAAAGAGTCTTCATGTTTAATGTTGCTTTGTAGCTGCTTTATATTGTAGCACGCGTTACAGCCCGTTGCGCTTCAGCAGAGCCTTAGGGTTGGCATCACGGCCTAAGAAGTCACGGATTAGTACGTCTGGGTCGACTTCGTCGCCTCGCGCCAAAATTTTGTCGCGGTAGTCGCGGCCTGTTTTTGGATTTAGCACACCCTCTTTTTGGAACCGGCTAAATAAATCCGCCTCGATAACCTCGGCCCATTGGTAACTATAGTATGCGCCGTAATAACCGCCAGCGAAAATATGCGTAAATGTGCAGAGTGTTTTGTCGTAATCTGGTACTTTTGCAACAAAGAACTTGGACTTAACTTTGTGATAGTAGTCAAACAACCCGGCGTGCTTTGCAGGGTCGTAAACCGTGTGCAACAACTGGTCGATTGTACTAAAGCTTAATGTCCACATCACCCTTTCGGCGGCCCAGTAAGATTGTGCTGCAAGTAACTTGTCGATCATTGGCGTGGGCATTGGTTTACCTGTTTTGTAGTGCTTGGTCATTTTGCTAAGTATTTCTTTAGTCCAGACCCAGTTTTCTAAGATTTGTGATGGCGCTTCTACGAAGTCCCATTTGCAATGAAAACCACCTTGTTCGCGTAGTTCGGTGTTGCTGAAAGTGGCGTGCATAAAGTGGCCAAACTCATGCCAGACTGTTTCGGCATCACGCACGCTTAGTAGCGATGGTTTGGTTTTGGTGGGCGGAGTAAAGTTGGCGACTACCGTTCCAAGGTGAGGCTCATCAACCCTGCCGTTGCGAGGCGCTTCGTAGAACGTGTTGCACCAAGCGCCAGCATGCTTGCCTTTTCGGGCAAACCAGTCGCACCACACAGTTGATAGGTGCCGGCCTTTTTCGTCGTAAATATGGTAGGTCTGGGTGTCTTTTTGCGGCACTGGTTCGCTAGATTGCTTAATAGTCACCCCGTACAGCTTATTAAAGGTGTCAAACATGGCATGCAAAACTTGTTCTAGCGGCAGGTATTCGCGAATTATGCCTTCGTCCATGCCTAAAATGTCTGCGCCCATTTTTTGGCCATAATAAAGTGGAATTCCACCCATAACATCAGTGGCTTCTAGCTCATACTTTGGGTTTTGTTCTAGCTTTCTAACAAAATCACGCAACCGAGTGCCATCTGCTTGCATGGCTGGCTTAAAGGTTTTATAAAGCTGGTCATTAAATTCGGCAATGGCCTTGCTATTTTTGGCCATGCGGTCTTCGACCACATAATCTACAAAGTTTTTATAGCCTAAAATTTTGGCAATTTCTTTGCGCAGACTTAGCGTTTCGTAAATAAGCCTTTCATTTTGCGGTGCGCGGCTACCCGAAATTTTGTGGAATTTACGTCGAGTTTTTTGTACTGAACAGCGGCGCATAATTACGTCGTAGTTTGGCGCATTGTATTGAATGTAGTACCCATCTAGGTTCTTTTCTTTGGCGGCCTGTTGCCATTGCTCTAGCTGGTCTTGGTCTACGCCGGCTAGGTCGCCTAAGTTCTTGGTAAACAAGTGGGCAGCGTCGCTAGCTTTGGTTACATTGCGTTCGAACATGCTGCTTAGTTTTGATAGCCGCGACTGAATTTTCTTAAGTCTTTGCTGCTGGTCTTTTGGCAAATTTATACCGCTGCGTTCGTAGCCTTTGGTATAGTCGCCGACCAATCTGATTTGAGCCGGTGTTAGGCCAAGCTTTTTGGCGTTAGATTCGATGTTTTTAATCGCAAGATATAGTTTTTTGTTAAGGCCGCGTTTGGCAAAGTATGCGGCGCACCTTTGCGATGCGTATTCTTTTGGCTTATCCCACTCGCCGCCTAAAATAGACGACAAGTGCCCAACAATCGACATTACAAATTCTAGTTTTTCGGTAGAGTCGTTTAACGCCTGTATGGTGTTTTCGTAAGTATGCTCAGCGTCTTTTATGGCCAGGATTGCTTTTTCGGCATCGGCCGATTGCTTTAGCGCGTCATCTAGAGCTGGTTTAACGTCTGCGGGTTTGTATGTGCCAAATCGCACCTCGTTAACCGGGTGAATAAAAGAATTTTTTGCCATAAAACCTAGTATACCTAACTAACTCTTAAATAGCTGCATACGATTTTTATGCTATTGCCAGAACCGTACGTAGTCAACTTGGGTAGCCATAGACTGAGTGTTTGCGTTGCGAACGGCCATGTTAAGCACCAGGTACATGTTTTCGGCAGGAATGGTGTTAAGGTTGGTTTCGCTTGCTACTAGGTTGCCGTCTAGGAACCATTGCAGTGCGTTAGGCTCCCATTTTAAGCCGTACACGTGGTAGGCTGTAACGTCTGTGTTAACTTGCCTGCCTAGCACACTGTTATTGTTGTCGTAGTCGCTGACCCTGTAGTAGCCTGGGTCGCTAAAGTTTTCGAAAATGTCGAACTCGGGCGGCCAAACGTAGCTTGAGGCTATCATCCAAAAGGCTGGCCAAGATCCGTCGAGTGCCGGGGCTTTCATGCGAGTTTCGGCGTAGCCGTATTTAGCATTGAACGATGGGTTGCTTTGGATTAAGCCCGAGGTGTAAGGCAAGCCTATGTCGCTGTGGGCGTTGTCTTTGGTGGCAGTAAGGGTCAATATGCCATTACCAACCGAAATGCCGGGAATGTCGTAGTATTCTAGTTCGGTACCGGGGTTGTTGCTGTGGGCGTTGCCGTCACCAACTAACGCGCTAGGATACCAAGCTTGCCATGTTGGGCCGTTGCCGGAATCGAACTTCACCAAACCGTTAGTGGCGTCTACTGTTGTGACTGAATCGCCGTCAAATTCATCGCTGAACTTCATGGTCCATTGGCCTGCTGCTTGTCCAACAGGATCGGCAACAGTAATCGCTAGAGTAGTTGCGCCCGCAGTAACGCTTGCAGCGCTAGCGTTGTTGGCTGCGTCTAGGGCGACAACGTAGTAGCTGTATGTGGTGCTGGCGGTAAGGCCGGTGTCGCCGTAAGAAGTTGCGGCAGTTGTGCCAACAAGCGCGCCGTTGCGGTATACCTGGTACCCTGTTACGCCTACATTGTCGGTGCTGGCGGACCAAGTAAGATTAACCTGCGTTGAGCTTATAGCCGAAGCCGAAAGGTTTGCTGGTGTACTTGGCGCTGTGGTGTCTGGTGCTGGTACATCCGGAGTCGTAACCACGGCTGGGGCACTAGCACCGCTTGTGTTGTTGGATGCGTCGTAAGCTTGCACCGTGTAACTGTAGCTTGTGTTTGCGGCAACTGTAGCATCAATAAAGCTCGTGCTCGTAGTGGTAGTGATTTGTACACCGTCACGCATAACTTTGTAGCCGGTCACGCCGATGTCGTCAGTACTGGCGGTCCAACCAAGATTGACTTGGGTTGGGCCGACAGCAGTAGCCGTTAGGTTGGTGGGTACGCTTGGCGCTGTTGTGTCTACTAAAGTGGCGGTAGCCTGGTTAGACGCCGGACTAGAGTTACCCGCTGCGTCCTTGGCGATAACATAGTAATAATACGTGCCAAGTGCCAAAGAACTGTTGTTGTAGCTAGTAACCACTCCAAGGCTCGCAACCAAGTTGGACGAGGCAGGCACAAAGGTGGCGCTGGTCGATCGGTAAACGTTGTATCCGGTAACGCCTACAGCATCGGTGCTGGAAGTCCAGCTAAGGTTTACCTGCGAAGAACTTGCGGTGGTAGCGGTTAGATTGCTAGGTGCTGTGGGTGGCGTGACATCGCTGTTTGCGGCCAAGATTTCAATTGCAGCCAGATTCCATCGGTGATTAGTTGGTGCAGTGTCGTTTAGCGTAACTACCGTACCAGATGCTGGAGTGGTTGTGGTACGGCGTTGTGTCCAATAAGTGTCGCCCGTGTTGGTGGCTACGTACTGGTCGGCCATAGTTTGGCCGGTGCCAAGTGTGCGCGCAACAGCGCCATCCCAGTCATCACCAGTGGCCCAGACCCATGAATCATTACGAGTAGTAGTTAGCGATACTGTTGGTGCGCCGCTGGCTGCACTAGTGCTACTAACTGCGCCGTTAGTGCTGGTGTCGGCACCAGTAAAGCTAACAATAGATATTGAACCCTGGTAACCGCCGTGCGCCCGGGTGGCCGTAACGGTTACATTGGTCAGTTTTGCAGGCGCAATTGCCTGCCAAATTTCGGAAGTGCCAGATTGGCTGTTGCTGCGCTGTCGCAGTGTCCAGCTTAAACCACCGCCCGTGACAGACGAAATAGATTGGCTATTGCCGCCGGTTGGCCCGTCAGAACCAATAAACGCTAGCACCAATTCGGAGGTGTGTGTTGTCGAAAAAGCTGGCGACTTAATTGTAGTGCTCGAACTAGATTGGTGTGTGTTAACTGCAGCGTCTATGGCAATAGAGCCAGCCGCGTTTGCACCAGGAACCACAGTCGCCAGCAAGACCGCCAGCGAAGCCAATATCAGGCCTGTACCAAGCCCGAATCTTGATATTGTTTTTTGTAGACCGATCATGACACCCCTTCTGTTAATAAATGCCACCACCCTAATATCCTGAGAATGTCACGTAATTAGAGCAATGTAAATAGCGAGGGTATGTGTAGAGTGCCAAGCTTAGGTTTTTAGACTACCAAGCAACTGTACCGTGTTCGCCCTGAAACGTACCCGACGGTCCATCTTGGGGCAAGGTAGCTAGGCGCACTGCTGCTTTTGCACCATCCACAGCGGTGCGCTCGCCGTACACATAGCCTGGGTCTGCCGAGTTGACCTTAATGGGCGTGCCGCGAAGCTCTTTGGCATATTCTAGAGTTACGGAATTAAGTGCTGCTTTTGATGAGTTGTAAGCCAGCAGGCTTAACATTGCTGCGGGCGACGCTGGGTCGGCTGCCAAGGTAAGTGATCCCATGCTGCTCGAAACATTAACAATACGGCCCGCGTCCGACTTTCGCAGCAAAGGTAGCATAGCATTGGTAACGCTTACCGCTCCAAATACATTTGTGTCGTATGTTTCGCGCATTGCTTCCAGGGTAAGTTCGCTCGGCTTAAGGCCCTGATCGCGCGAGATACCTGCATTATTAACCAAGATATCAAGTTGGCCATAGTCCTTAGTTATAGTGTCGGCAGCTTTCTTAACTGACGCTTCGTCGGTTACATCAATCAGAACTTCATGCGCATCTATGCCGTCTTTTGCAAGTAATTTTGCGGTGTCTTTGCCGCGCGCTTCATCCCTGGCCCCGATAAGTACCGTAATACCTTGCTGGCCAAGTTGTTTTGCAATCTCTAGTCCTATGCCTCTGTTTGCGCCAGTAATAAGCGCTATTTTTCGGTTGCTCATATAGCTCCTTTTGTTGGCAGTGCACATTGCCTGCGATTAGTGTGTGACACTATTTTAACAAAGAGTAGTACGTGCTCCAGGATATGCTAGTTCAAAATGTCCAGACTACTACTTAGATTCAACGGTATATCCGACGGTAACAGGTGCTGCCGCCATAATAGACGCAACGTGGGCAACAGCATCATTCCGCTCTTTAGATGCTTTAAACGCATCGGCATCTTGTTTACTATCCCACTCTTCATATAGAAAGTATTTTGTTGGTTCGTTCACAAGTACTGATATTTTGAAGTACTTGCATCCAGGGAAGGCGTTCGCTATTTGGACGATCTTGCTAACGGTGTCTTCAAAAACATTTTGTTCGCCGTCTTTTATGCTGAAAGTTATGTGCGAGATATACACTTTATTTCCCTTTCTACTATGATGCAATTTGACTGATAATAATGTCATGGCAGGGGTGGAGAGGCTCGAACTCCCGACACCCGGTTTTGGAGACCGGTGCTCTGCCAACTGAGCTACACCCCTATGGCGCTTAACAGGAGTGATTATACCTTTTATCCCTCTATAATGCCACTGGTGTGCGGCGTGGCCTGAATGGCTGGTGTGCTGTCGCCCGCTTTGGGTTCATCGCTAGCTGTTCCGTCGATTATCTCGCCAGACAATGGGCAGGTTGGGCAGCGCCGGTTTGGGGGTATACAGCTGGTGATGAGTCTTTCTACTGCCATTTCCGCCAGCCGAGATTCTGCTAGGTTTCGGTCTACTCGCCATGCGAGTTGAGTGTCTAGGTTTGTAGGCACGTCTGCTGCCGTGGCTCTGGCCAGGAAGCCCTCTAGGGTGAGCACACTTTTGCGCGCGGCGCTTGCAGCTTTATCTAGGTTAAGGCATACTCGCCTGCCAGCTTCCGGGCCGTTGTGAAAGGTTGTGCAAAAGGGCGCCTCGGGTGAAGCTGGAGCGTTGTTGGTCGTACGTCTATCTGGCAGGTTGCTGGTCATAATTAAAATGTTTTTTCGGTGTAGCCCGGGAAGAAGTCTTGTTTAAACTGTGCGTCGACTAAATGGTATTTAGACCGCAGTTCGTCGCCTATTGCTTCGACCATTGGCTCGGCGCCAGATAGGTATACAAGGCAATCGGCAAGCCCGGGCATGGTTTTTATAAGCAAGTCTGCGGTAAGTGGCTCGCCAACAATGTATTTAACCTTAAATTCGGGGTGGCTTTTAACGAGCGCGTCTAGCTGGTCTTTAAAAACAATTTGCGAGTCGCGATTGGCGTAGGTTAGTGTAACGTTTAAGGGCAATTTATTGTGCTGGCGGTCTAACAAAATGCTGTGGAATGGCGTAACGCCAATGCCGCCGGCAACAAACACAATTGGACGGTCAGAATTTTGCCAAACAAAATCGCCTTCGGGTGCGGTGGCTTCTATGCTGTCGCCTACCTTTAAGACATTTAGCGCCTGTTTAAACTGGCTGTCACTTATGCGAGTAGTTATTTGTGGTGTACCAGTGTGTGGCGGCGAGGCTATGGTAAAAAAGCGCTTCATAGTATCAGTCGCGCCTTCGGGTTTGGGCAGATGATAGTGCATAAACTGACCAGCTTGCCATGTTAGGGGCTGCTCGGGCTTAAAAACAAAAGTTTTAGCGTTGCCGGCCTCGCGGTGGGTGCTTAGTAGTTTTAGCTTCATACAAGTATTGTAGCAGCCGGTTGCGCGTTGGGGTGAATGCGGCTTATACTTTAAACAACAAAGGTGGGATTCAAAATAGCATTATGAAAGGCCTGTCAGCCCTGCACCATTTGGCTACGCGCAGCGTAATCAAGCAGTTTGCAACCAAGTTTGACTTGGTTTATTTTGGCAGTGTCGATTCGCGCAGCGACGAACATCAACTTGTGCGCGGTGTTACCGCGGCATCTAGCCACATAGACAATAACTACACCGTCGGCACTTATCAGGGCCACGATTTAATTTTGGTGGAGCGCCATAACACGGTCAGCCACCCTGGCCTGCCTACCGTAAAGCACCATTGGCTAATTTTGCAGCTAGATGTTAGGCGCACGGATTTGCCGCACATGTTTTTAGATTCGCATAATGGCGACACCTTCCACGCTAACTTAAACATTAGCAACCCTAGACTACGCGATATTACTAGCCTATTACCCAATCTGGGACACACCCGGGTTATTGCGCCTGTTGAGCGACTAGATGACATTCACGCCATAATTACCAACGACTTTATTGCAGCAATGCATAACTTTGGGCAGTTCGACTTTGAAATAAGAGACGACCAAGTGTTTGTTTATGCTCACCACCCAATGGTTACAATGCCGCTTTTAACAGACATGTTGCGCGTGGGCGCTTGGCTGGCCGATTATTTAAGCGTCGCTACGCATTAAAAAAATCCCGGTGCTTACCGGGATAATTTAATAAGATGCAAAGACTACTTGCGCTTTTTAACTTCGTTGCGGCCCAAGCTTTTAGCGGTTTCGACAAACAGCTCTGTTTGGCGAGTGCGTGGGTTATATTTGCGCAACTTTAACTTGCCTTTGTCGGCGCGGTTTTGAGTGTTAACGGTAGTGTAGTAAATGCGGTCACCGGTGACTTCAGACACTAGGCCGATTACTTTGCGTTTCTGGTTCTTTTTTGCCATATCGAATGTGATTATAACAGATGAACTTGACTATGGGAACAGTTTAACGACTAAAATATCGTTTTTTGCGACCGCTTGTAGCAATCAAGTCAATATTATTGTACAATACTGCGAACTATGACAGATTCTCCGCGACAACCAGATGGCCCGCACCCGCCTAGCTTAGAAGAGCGAATCGCCGCTTGCCCCATTCACCAAGGCGGCCGCGTAACAAACTTTATGGATGGCGTTGGTATGCCCGATGAACTACGCCCACTTTTTCAAGAAATAGTGGCTGAAAGAGGTTTGTATCCTGTAGAAGTAACTGCGGCACAGGCTAAGGCATTTGCCGAAGCAGCTGAAGAAATCATGTTTACGAGCGGTGTTGATCCTATCAGTGGCAGACTGCTCTTTAATGTATTTGGCATACTTGTAAGCGGCTGGGCTCGCGATATACGCGAGGGCCGCAGTTAGGCACTTTTTATGAGTACTGATAGTAGCGAACTCGACACAGCGGCTAAATTACCCGAAAAGCCAGCTGCGGCTTTAGCCGAAGAACAAACAATCTGTGCCCAACTAATCGAAAAAGGTGTCGAGCCAGCTGTTGCGGCGGCAGTGGTTGGACTTAGTGCCGCCGATATTCCTTTTATTTATGCCGGCCAACCCCATAGTGTGCTGCATCACAGAGTAAGGGCGGACTGGACACAAGGCGCCGACATGCTTGAAGGGCAAAGTAATTTATGGATAGGTACGACCGACGCTATTCATAACTTGGTTCACCCGCACGGCCAAACCGACCAAATATCCGAAGTGGTCGCTCAGTGGCGTGGTGAGCAGGTTGATGCAGACGGTCCGGGTTGGCGGGTTGAACGCCTAGAGGTTCGCCAGTTGGGAGATGGCCGGTTCGTAGAAGCTACTTATTTTGATGTCAGCGCCATGGGCGCACTTGATGGCCGTCTTGCTAGTTTAGGTTTGTATGTGCCCAGCGGGGTATTCCGGCCATATGGCACCGGTAGACCCCGACAAGAATATAGAATTTATTATTTCCGCCGCAGTCCTGATGGCGATTGGGCTCTAGAACCCCGCAGCAACACAAGTGGCACCACCATTCTTAATGGATATGCCGAGATGCTTAGTTTTCATTTGGGACAAATTAGTCCAGTAAAACAAGAAACTGAGCGCGCTTACCGTTTTACGCCACTAGAGCCTGCCGAACCCACTTTAGCGATTAAAGCGACAAGCGATTCGCCGTCATCGTCAGAAGTCGTGGCCGATCTTACAGCCCCAGCGTTAGAAGTGGTGACTTTAATTGCTCCGCAAGCAATAGAGCACTTAGCGGCGGGCCAAGATGAACACGAAGTTATTCAAATGCTGGTAGATGCTGTGTTAAACCACCCAGAAAAAATAGACATTCTTGGTGTTAGACTAAGCGATTTTTCGAACTTACAGCGTTTTGATATTTTGCAGCACATAGCCAAAATAATAAAAGACGGCTACTTGGTAACTTGGGCCGAAATGCTGCGAACTGATGCAGGCCAGCCTCATGTGGCTGCAATTATTGAGCGTTGTGCGCATGATATGTTGGCGTGGTTTGGGCGCAGCACTGGCAGTCGGCATGATCCACGCAGTTGGCTAGCCGAGGCTAGACGCGCTGCAGAATTATCGGCTACAGTTGATGTTAGTTCTGCTACCACATTTATAAATATTCCCGGCTCGCCTGGCCGTGCGGCTGGCGCCAATCCTAACTACTCGCAGCAATACAACCAAATTCTAGATGGTTTGCGGGTTAGCTGCGTTCAGCAAATGCTTGTATACGTGGCAGAATTGCGCCTTCGCGCCGAAATCGCCCAAATCGAAGCTAATCGTAAACAGTTAGGGTAATAAAAAAAGCCCAAAAGGCTTAATTTAATTTGGAGCCACGATCGAGATTCGAACTCGAGACCTCATCCTTACCATGGATGCGCTCTACCAACTGAGCTATCGCGGCAATAACAGGGGTATTTTACAGGATTTTTGCTTATAGCTCAATACACGGTGGCTTGTTGGCGCGCCGCGTAGTTTATTTTGACATAGATTTTTTATTAAGCACCCACTGAACCGACGGGCTTATTGATTTATCTGTTCGATGTATACAACCCAGCCAGCAACAAGGTCGTCGCATGCCTTCTTTTAGTTCCGAAACAACCCGCTTAACATGTTCGTCGCGCGTCTTTTGCTGTTTAACGGTCACAGTCCAGCAAATCCACTCGTTACGAGCCAGCGGTGTCAGGCTTTGCCATGCTGCCAAGGCTTTAGGAGCGGCGGCAATAGCCTGCCTTAAGTCGTTAGGCAGTTTGTGTACAGTGCCTTCTGCTAGTTCTGTTTTGGTCATGGGTTTATTTTACTCCATTAGTGATGAGCGCTAAAGCTGTGTGCTGGGAGAGGGATTCGCTTTTGTGATGAATCACAAAAGACCTGGGCAGTTCACTGGACTGCCCGTTCGAATTATCGTCACTTGGGATTCGACCTTCGTTTGCCTTGAGGCAAACGAACCCTTTCAGGGCAAGGGCGGGAAAGTCAAGACCTTGGCTTTCCGTTCGAATCCCTTATCTTCAGTCATAATTAAATAACCATAGCGCTAAAGGCTATGGTTATTTAATTTGGTGCTGGGAGAGGGATTCGAACCCCCGAAGGCGTAAGCCAACAGATTTACAGTCTGCCGTGTTTAACCACTTCACTATCCCAGCTTGTTAAGGCGAGCTAACACCTGCAGTTACTTGGAGCCGACGGAGGGAGTCGAACCCACGACCCGCTGTTTACAAAACAGCCGCTCTGGCCACTGAGCTACGTCGGCAAATATGCCCACGGTCGGACACTTACCAGATTTTAGCCGATTTCATCTGTTTTTTCAACAGATGGCGACATTTCGAAGTATATTGCAAGCATTAGCTCAAGGGTGTTTAGTGGGTCGGGCAAGCCAACGGCTTTAACGACCGTTACATTACCAGCTTTCTTGGTTGATGAATTTGCTTTGGTGCTTCGGCTGGCACAATTAAGTGCTCGACCTTCTTTTTGATCTGTTCGGCTAGTTCGGTTTCGCCCACACGCTCGTAGGCATCGGCCAATATTTTAAGTGATTGCGGGTGCGGTTCTAGTTCGACCGCTTTTTCGAGTGCGGCGATCATTTTTTTGTGGTCGCCCAGTTTTTCTTGCACTTTTGCATAGGCAATGTGGCGGGCGGCTAGACCGCTTTCGATTTCTATTGCTTGCTCGAATGCTAGCGCAGCTTTTTCGTACTGAGCGGTTTCGTAATAAATTAAGCCCACATTATGCAGGCTAGATGCGCTGGGTTCTAGACTTTGGGCAATTTCGAAGCACTCAATAGCATCATTAAAAGCGCGCTGCTTGGCGTATAAAATCCCCAAGCGGTTGTAGGCTGCGGCGTTGCGTTCGTCCACACGCAATATTGTTAGCAAAGCTTTTTCGGCGCGCAGGTATTTTTGAGTAGATAAGGCTTCTTGGGCAATTTGCCAAAGCTTGTCTAGCCTGTCGCTTATGCGCATAGGCAGTTGCTCGTCGTCGGGCTCAGCCGCAGACTTTCTGAAGATCCAAATGGCGTAGCCACCAAAGGCAGCTAGAATCGGGAGTGTAAACATACTCTGCTGATTAGTATAGCACGAACAACCTTAGTAGCTGAGCGCGCGGGTTAGCGTTTTGGGATAGTCTAACTAGGCAGTCTTGCAGGCCATCAGCCAGTTTTAGCCAGCGACTTTCTGGGTTTTTAGAGATTTGCAGTTTGGTCATTTGCGCCATAGCTTCAAGTGTAGCCACAAGCGCTGCGCGGTCTTTGACAAGGCCGTTAATTTTAGTTAGGCGCTGGTACTTTGTACCGCCCAAAAGTTCCTTGGCCTGCTGCATTACCTGCCGGTGTTGGTCAAAGTTGCCTTCTTCGGTTAACAGGGCTTTAAAGGTTGCAGGGCGGCCCTGGGCTACAAACAGCAGCTGTGCCAGCTCTTGAGCGCTAACACTAGGCTTTATGGTCTTACCCCACTGCATTAGCTGGCTGTCGGGTATGGCATGCAGCTGCAAGCTTTGAGTGCGTGATGTAATTGTTGGCAAAAGCGTGTCTGGGTTGGGGGCGGTTAGCACAAATGTTACGCCGCCACGAGGTTCTTCTAGTAGCTTTAAAAAGGCGTTTTGAGCATCTGTGCCCATAGCCTCGGCATGATCGATTATTACAATCTGGTGGTCGGCGCGTTTGCTGCGCGTGCGGCGGTATAGTTCGCGTACCGAATCTATGCTAATGGTGCCTTTTTCGTCGGGCTGAATAACTTCTACGTGTGGCGTTAATTTACTAGCCCACTGGCTGGCGACAGTTAACTTGCCTAGCCCGCTAACGCCAGTTAGTAACAATGCATGGGGTGGATCAACCAAAAGCGATGTCAGGTGAAGCTTGGTTTGTTCGTGCAGTAATAAGTCGTCCATATGCAGGCTATAAGGGCTTAAGTGAACTCAAAAAGTCTTGCAGCTCGGGCGGCAAGGGTGCGCTAAAAGTTTTTCGTTCGCGTGATGGCAAGGTAAGCTCTAGCTCGCTTGCGTGCAAGAACATTCGTCCTAACTTGGCGTTGGTCTTGCCGTAGACCCTATCCCCGACAATCGGGCAGTTTAAGTATGCCAGGTGCACGCGCAGTTGGTGGGTGCGGCCGGTAGTTGGCTTTAGTTCTAGCAATGTAAAATCTTTAAAGCTTTGAAGTGTTTTGTATATGGTTTGGGCGGGTTTGCCATTAGCTGCTACCCTAAAAGTTTGCGGTTTTTTAGGGTTGCGTTCGAT
>Ga0068871_100000018_pt1 | contig 89690 bp, 81 predicted proteins | sample KBSMisM72_FD_72750 | JGI IMG/M metagenome (GOLD analysis project Ga0068871, IMG submission 72750) | Miscanthus rhizosphere microbial communities from Kellogg Biological Station, Michigan, USA - KBS Miscanthus M7-2 | ecosystem: Host-associated > Plants > Roots > Rhizosphere > Soil ...
TTATCATCCTGAAAATTTTGATCTGGGATATGATGGTGCTGTACCTGCGTCAAGGGCACTATCGCGTTCATTGAATGTTCCGGCAGTAAAAATGCTACAGCAGTTTAAGTATGAACGTTTTTATGATTTTTTGCAGAAGGCAGGAATCACCACATTAAAGAAACCCGCGGATCATTATGGCTTATCGCTCATTTTAGGTGGAGGGGAAAACACACTTTGGGAATTGACAGGTGCCTATGCCGATATGGCCCGGGTGCTAAATCACTATAACAAATACAACGGCAAATACGACACCGCAGACTACCATAGCCCGGTATATGCGGTGCAGCCTGCAAGGAAACCGCAATTGCAAAAGTCGGGGCTCTTAGATGCCGGATCTATCTATTATACCTTCCAGGCAATGGAGGAAGTAATGCGGCCTGGCGAAGAAATGCTTTGGCAGCAATTCAGCTCCAGTCAGCGTGTTGCATGGAAAACGGGCACAAGTTTTGGTTTCCGGGATGGATGGGCTATTGGCGTTACACCAAGATATGTAGTAGGCGTTTGGGTTGGAAATACAGATGGCGAAGGTCGCCCCGATCTGACAGGGATCAATACAGCCGCTCCTATCCTATTTGAGATATTTAGATTGTTACCCGTGGCACGCGATTGGTTTGATATGCCGGTTGGCGAAATGGTGAGGATAAAAGTATGCCATAAAAGTGGTTACCGGGCCGGGGAGTATTGTGAAGATACAGACGATATGTGGGTGCCCAAAAGCGGCCTAAAGGCACTAGTTTGCCCATGGCACCAGTTGGTGCATTTAGATGCCAGTGGTAAATGGCAGGTAACGGGGGATTGTACATCGCCAGCAAATATGATAGCAAAAAATTGGTTTGTGTTACCGCCATCAATGGAATATTACTATAAAACGAAGAACTATCAGTATCATGTGTTACCTCCGTTTAGGTCAGATTGCGCATTAGCAGAACGTAGTAACCCTATGGAACTCATCTATCCAAAAGACGGCGCTAAAGTGTATGTGCCGTTAGAGGCTGATGGCAACCGCGGACGAATGATCTGCAACGCAGCTCACCGACAGGCGGGGGTAAAGATATTCTGGCACCTGGACGATAAATATGTTGGCGAAACGACTGATTTTCACCAGATCGCCTTGAATCCATCAGCAGGAAAACATCGGCTTACTTTGGTGGATGGGAGTGGTAATAATTTACAGATCAATTTTGAAGTACTCGCTAAATAAAATTGGCAATTATAGTTTGCAGTGGGCATAAATAGCCTAATTGAACATTATAAACTGCCAACTAAAAACTGCCAACTGAATCGCTATCTTGCAACAGAATACATCACATAAATATGCTCGAACAGTACGACCTGAATAATATAATGATATTGGACATTGAGACTGTGCCTCAATATAGCAGCTTTGATCAGGTACCGGCGCATATGCAAAAACTTTGGGATCTCAAAACCCAATATCAGCGTAAGGATGAGACTGCTGAGGAATTTTATGGTCGCGCGGGTATTTGGGCTGAATTTGGTAAGATCATTTGTATCTCGGTCGGCATATTTTCTAAAGGCAGAGGAACAGGCCTTAGGGTAAAATCTTTTGCTTCTCATGATGAAGCAGAAATACTGATCAAGTTCGGCGATTTGCTTCGTTCTCAGCCTCCTACTTTGGTGCTTTGTGCGCATAATGGCAAGGAATTTGACTTCCCGTATATCTGTCGCCGTATGCTTATTAACGGTTTGCAGATACCACCTCAGTTGGAAATATCGGGTAAAAAACCATGGGAAATAAACCACCTGGATACGATGGAGTTATGGAAATTTGGTGATTATAAAAGCTATACTTCATTGAATCTTCTAACTGCCATCTTTGATATTCCAACTCCCAAGGATGATATAGACGGAAGTATGGTGGGTCATGTATATTGGAACGAAAATAACCTGGAACGCATATCTACTTATTGCCAAAAAGATGTTATCGCTACGGCGCAATTAATCAGGCGTTACCGTCGCGAAAACCTGATAGAAGATGATTTGATAACCCTGATCGGATAATAATGCTGGAGGTAAAGCATCTACAAGTCAAATTCAAAACACGGGACGGTTTTGTGGAAGCTGTTAAGGATACCTCGTTTACACTTAGCAAAGGAGAAACAATTGGTATTGTAGGCGAATCCGGTTCGGGTAAATCGGTTACCTCGCTTGCAATTATGCGACTGCTCAATTCGGCTAGTACAATCATTAATGGTGAGATATTATTGAATAAAACCAATACTTTACAGCTACCCAAGAAAGAAATGCGCGAGATTCGCGGTAACCGTATCGCCATGATCTTCCAGGAACCGATGACCTCCCTCAACCCGGTTTTAACTTGTGGTTTCCAGGTAGCAGAAGCTATCCGCTTTCATTTAGGTGCGAGTAAGCAGAAAGCTAAAGAGAAAACGATAAATCTTTTTAAAGAAGTACAGTTACCCAGACCGGAAGCAATTTTTGATAGTTATCCGCACCAATTATCTGGCGGACAAAAGCAAAGGGTAATGATCGCCATGGCACTGTCCTGCGATCCGGAAATACTCATAGCGGACGAACCAACTACTGCGTTGGATGTCACCGTTCAGAAAACTATCATCGAACTCCTTCTGCGATTAAAAGCTGATCGGCATATGAGCCTGATCTTTATTTCGCATGACCTTGGTGTAGTAAGTGAAATCGCCGACCGGGTTATTGTGATGTACAAAGGCAATATCGTTGAGGAAGGAACAACGAAGGCCATATTTTCTGAGCCCAAACATCCATATACAAAAGGATTACTGGCTTGCCGACCATCTCCCGATCATAAACTGAAAAAGTTGCCTGTTGTAGCTGATTTTCTTGATGCGGAAGACCGGTCTGTTTCTGTAGAAACTATAAGAGAGCAATACAGTTACCAGAACGACGAGATTAAATACCGAAAGCAAAAGTTATATGCGCAACGACCTATTCTTCAGATCAATGAATTATGTACTTGGTTTCCGGGTGGCTCCGGTCTGTTTTCAAATAAAAAAATATTTGTAAAAGCTGTTAATGAAGTAAGCTTTGATGTCTATCCCGGCGAAACATTAGGTTTAGTCGGCGAATCAGGTTGCGGGAAATCAACTTTAGGGCGAAGTATATTAAGGTTGATCGAACCGACTTCGGGTAACGTGAGTTTTGAGGATACTGATCTGCGAACGCTCAATAAACGCGATATGCGCAATATGCGCCGTGATATACAGATCATTTTCCAGGATCCATACTCATCATTAAATCCACGACTTACCGTCGGCGATTCATTGATGGAACCATTGCAGGTACATCAGCTTTATGAGAATAATACCAAACGCAAGCAAAAAGTATTGGAATTACTGGAACGGGTTAATCTTCCTGTAAACTACTTTTATCGCTACCCCCACGAGTTTTCAGGCGGTCAGCGGCAACGTATAGTAATTGCCCGTGCATTGGCATTGCAGCCAAAGTTTATTATTTGTGATGAATCAGTCTCAGCTTTGGACGTATCCGTTCAGGCACAAGTATTAAACCTGATCCGTGAATTACAACAGGAGTTTAACCTGACTTACATCTTTATCTCGCATGACCTTTCTGTCATCAAACATATCTCTGACCGCATTATGGTGATGAACAAAGGCGAAATCATTGAAACTGGCGACCCCGAGGATATTTATTATCGACCAAAAGAGGAGTACACAAAGCGGTTAATATCCTCCATCCCAGGATTGTAAGTACATCATTAAAATCTTTCCGATTAACACATAAAATATAAATTATTATCGGATATTGCATAATAATTGTAAACCGAACACTTATTATGGTTATGTCAGCAAAAACTACTTCCGTTGGGCTTTTTGGCGCGTTAATTCTTTTTTTAATTACTTCTTTCAATGCATATCCGCAGGTAAAAACCGACAAACTATTGTATGGGGTTGCTTACTATGATGAATATATGCCCTATGACAGGTTAGAAAAGGATGTGAAAATGATGAAGGCGGCAAATATCAATGTTGTACGAATAGCCGAATCTACCTGGAGCACTGTAGAACCGCAGGAGGGCATTTATGACTTTCATCATATCGACCGTGTTCTTGATGCGATGCATAAGGCGGGTATACACGTCATCATAGGAACACCGACTTATGCTGTGCCCACCTGGCTGGTAAAAAAATATCCTGATGTACTGGCTATTACTTCACGGGGCCAAAATCAGTATGGTGCGCGTCAGAATATGGATATTACCAATGTGCACTTTAAGACTTATGCTGAACAGGTGATCCGTAAAATGCTGGAGCATATTAAAGATCATCCTGCTATTATCGGCTACCAGGTAGATAATGAAACAAAAGCTTATGGCACCAGCGGGCCAAATGTGCAGAAACTCTTTGTGGATTATATGAAGGCAAAGTATAAGTCGCTTGACACTATTAATAAAGCATTTGGATTAGATTACTGGAGTAATCGTATAAATAACTGGGACGACTTTCCGTCGGTTAACGGAAGTATTAATGCCAGCCTTACCTCCGAGTTTTATAAATTTCAACGCAAACTTGTAACAGATTACCTGGCATGGCAAGCGGGAATTGTAAGAGAATATAAACACCCTTACCAGTTTATTACCCAGAACTTTGATTTTGACTGGCGTGGTTATTCATACGGCATTCAGCCAGAAGTGGATCATTTTGCCGCTTCGAAATCATTGGATATTGCAGGGGTAGATATATATCACCCTTCACAGGACCATTTAACCGGTATTGAAATATCCTTTGGCGGCGATATGGCGCGATCTATGAAGGACGGACAAAATTACCTGCTAATGGAAACCGAAGCGCAAGGTTTTGCACAATGGGTGCCTTATACGGGCCAATTGTATTTGCAGGCGTTTAGTCATCTGGCTTCAGGGGCAAATATGGTGGAATACTGGCACTGGCATTCGATACATAATTCGGCCGAAACCTATTGGAAGGGCCTGCTGAGCCACGATTTTGAGCCCAATCCTACTTATGAAGAAGCAAAAACAATCGGTGCCGATTTTGATAGGTTAAGTTCGCATCTTATTAATTTGAAGAAGAAAAATGATGTCGCTATTTTGTTCAGTAATGAGGCGCTGACAGGGTTTAATGCCTTCTCATTTGGTTGGGGATCAAGGGAAAATTACAACGATATCTTACGTCCATTGTACGATGCCCTCTACAAGATCAATGTCGGGGTCGATTTTGTCGATCCATCCAGTAATAGTTTGGAAAAATATAAACTTATCATCGTCCCCGGTTTGTATGCTGCACCCGATAGTCTTTTGATACGGTTAAACAATTTTGTAAAGAATGGCGGGCATATCCTTTATACTTTTAAAAGTGGCTTTTCCGATCAGAACGTGAAGGTACGCACCTCAGTGCAGCCTGGTATCATCAGCGAGGCATGTGGTATCAGTTACAGCCAGTTTACAACGCCTGAGCACGTGGGCTTAAAAGATGATCCATTCCACGCCGGTAAGGACAACAACGTAAACACTTTTATGGAACTTATCACTCCCAAAACAGCGAAGGTATTGGCTTACTACGATCATCCCGTGTGGGGCAAATACGCCGCTATCACGCAAAACAATTATGGTAAAGGTTTGGCTACTTATATCGGCTGTATGACTAGCGAAGCCATAACTGAAAAAGTGGTTGAAAACGTAGTGAAATCAGCCGGTTTATTGGGAGCTGATCAGGAACTACAATTTCCTCTCATCACAAAATCCGGAATTAATCAATATGGAAAGGCTATTCATTATTATTTCAACTATTCTGCTGCACCTGCGTCGTTTATTTATTCTCATAACTCCGGAAAGGAATTATTGAGTGGTAGTGAAACTGCTACGAAAAAGAAAATAGATATCGGAGCCTGGGGTGTAAAGATTGTGGAGGAAAAGTAGTCTTGGTTTTATCAGATAGCTGAAGAGAAAGTATGGTATCGTTCAGCTTCTCACCCAAATCATGCAACAATCTTTGTACCTTTACCTGTAAATTCTACCTATGTCTAAAAACAAAAAGAGCTCATCCATCAAACAGGTACTTACCCAAATGGTACTCGATGTGCTTGAGCAGAATAAAAACACTCCCTGGAACTATAAGCAGGTTTCAGCTAAATTAAATATTCATAACACAGAGGACCGCGAGATCATCCTCGAGATACTAAAGGACGAGGTTAAAAAGAACGTTCTTAAAGAAGTTTCACAGGGCAAATTCCAGGTGCGCGAACTGAAAACATTCGTTGAAGGCGTGGTTGACATGACTAATGATGGCTCTGCCTTTATTGTTACGGATGACGAAGACGAAACTGACATCTATGTAGCTCCGCGTAAACTGAGAAATGCCCTTAATGGCGACCGTGTAAAGGTATATGTATACGCCAAAAGCAAAGGTACCCGTAAAGAAGGCGAGGTAATAGAAATACTGCATCGCAATAAGATGGAGTTTACCGGTATCGTTAAGTTATCCGACCGTTTTGCATTCTTTATTCCTGACGACCGGAAAATGATGCACGATATTTTTATCCCAATCAGCGACCTGAACGGTGCAAAAAACGGAATAAAAGCGATTGCAGAAATCACCGACTGGCCGCCCCAGGCTAAAAACCCTGTCGGTCGCATCAAACATGTTTTAGGTACACAAGGCGAGAATGATACTGAAATGACCGCCATACTGGCTGAGTATGGTTTCCCTTTATCGTTCCCCAAAGAAGTGGAGCAGGAATCAGAAGAAATATCCGACGCAATTACTACTGACGAAATTGCCCGTCGTCGTGATTTCCGAGAGGTGTTGACTTTCACTATCGACCCTTTTGACGCCAAAGACTTTGATGACGCATTATCGTTTCAGTATCTACCCAACGGCAATTACGAAGTTGGCATACATATAGCCGACGTAGCCCATTATATTCAGCCCGATTCTGCTTTGGATAAAGAAGCATTAGAACGAGGCACTTCGGTTTATCTGGTTGACAGGGTGATTCCAATGTTACCTGAAAGATTATCAAATGGTTTATGCTCACTGAGACCGAAAGAAGATAAACTTTGCTTTGCTGCTGTTTTTGAGCTCAATGAAGAAGCGCATATAGTAAACGAATGGTTCGGTAAAACAGTGATCCACTCAGACCGGCGTTTTACTTACGAAGAAGTTCAGCAGATCATCGAAGATGAATCAGGTGAGTTTGATAAGGAGATATTAAAACTAAATACTCTGGCTCACAAGCTGCGAGACCGTAAATTCAAGAACGGCGCAATCAGCTTTGAAACAACCGAAGTTAAATTCAAGCTGGATGAAAAGGGCCGTCCAATTGGTGTGTATGTAAAAGAGCGTAAAGATGCCCATAAACTAATAGAAGATTTTATGTTACTGGCTAACCGCAAGGTGGCCGAGTTTGTAAGCAAAAAAGGTAAAGGCAAGCATAAATACACCTTTGTTTACCGCACGCACGACTCGCCTAAACCCGATAGCCTGGCCAGTTTTGCGCAATTTGCAGCTCGGTTTGGATACCGTATCAATACTAAATCGGATAAAGAGATTGCCAAATCACTCAATTTTCTGATGGAAGATGTAGAGGGCAAAAAAGAGCAAAATGTATTAACACAATTGGCCATTAGGTCTATGGCCAAAGCAATTTACACCACCAAAGCCACCAGTCATTACGGATTGGCCTTTGATCATTATACGCATTTTACCTCTCCTATCCGCCGTTACCCGGATGTGATGGTGCATCGACTGTTGTTCCATTATTTGAATGGTGGACAATCTGTCAATGCGGAGTTTTATGAAAAGCTTTGTCAGCATTGCTCACAAATGGAGAAGAAGGCAGCCGATGCGGAACGCTCTTCAGTAAAATACAAACAGGCAGAGTTCCTTAAAGACCAGATTGGAACAGTTTATACCGGCATTATCTCAGGCGTTACAGAATGGGGTATGTATGTGGAGATAATTGACAACAAATGCGAGGGCATGATACGCCTGCGCGATATAGCTGATGATTTCTATACACTAGATGAAAAAAATTATGCTATAATTGGTCAGCGTAAAAAGAAGGTCTACAGACTGGGTGATGAAGTACAGATCAAGGTTAAAAATGTAGATCTGACTAAGAAGCAAATAGATTTTTCTCTTGTACAAGACAGAGATTATTAATTATTACATAGTTGAATGGTTAATTAAGTTAAGTGGTTGATTAGGTTTTTCCAACTCAATCAACTTAATCTACTGAATCAACTCAATCAACTTAGAATTAGACATGAAGAAATTGAACGATCTGCAGGCGATTATCAGTAGAGAAGTTGAGAAGCTTACATTTCCTGATTACCCTGCAGAACTATACGAGCCGATAAAATATATTCTATCTCTTGGTGGCAAGCGCATGCGCCCTGCGCTTTTGTTGATGGCCTGCGATTTTTTTGGCGGAGATGTAAATAAGGCTATCTCTCCTGCCCTGGCTATCGAAGTCTTTCATAATTTCACCCTGATGCACGACGATATTATGGACAATGCGCCATTACGCCGTGGTAAAACTACTGTGCACGAACGTTGGAATAATAATGTAGGGATACTTTCAGGTGATGTAATGCTGATCGAGGGGTATAAACTGATGATGAATGTGGACGCGTATTTACTACGACCTATCCTCAATATTTTTAACGAAACGGCAGTAGGCGTTTGTGAAGGTCAGCAACTGGATATGGAGTTTGAGACCCGAAATGACGTAAACATTGATGAGTACATCACTATGATCCGCCTGAAAACCGCAGTTGTATTAGGTGGCGCATTAAAAATTGGTGCGCTGATAGGCGGCGCTGATGAAAAAGATGCCATATTATTACATGCCTTTGGCGAGCAATTAGGCGTCGCCTTTCAGTTGCAGGATGATATACTCGATGTTTACGGCGACCCTGAGAAGTTCGGCAAGCAAGTTGGTGGTGATATCATATCAAACAAAAAAACTTACCTGTTGCTTAAGGCGCTTGAACTGGCTAATCCTGAACAGAAGGCCGAGTTAAAACAATGGCTTTCAGACTCACCATCCGACCCGAAAGAAAAAGTGGTTGCAGTAACCGAAATATACAATCAATTACAAATAAGGCGCCTTGCTGAAGAAGCTATGCAGACTTATACCGATAAAGCTTTTGCAGCATTGGATGCTATAAAGCAGCCTGAAGACCGAAAACAATATCTGCGCGACTTTGCCGACGGATTGATGGTGCGCGAGAATTGAGTTATATTTAAAGGATGAAACCATTCCTTTTTCTGGCATTGATTTGCCTTTTTGTCTTTTCGCTAAAAGCTCAAACCCTAACCAACGGTGGCAAAATAAAACCCGAACAAGCCATTATGGATGTTCGGCATTATACTATTGCTTTGAGCGTCGATTTTGCGGAACATGCCATTAATGGTTATGCCGAGATCAAAGTAAACATGGCGAAACCAACCCATGTCTTGCTTTTTGATTTGATGGATTCGTTAAATGTGAGCAAGGTATTAGTGAATGGAAAAACTGAACACTTTGCTTATAAAAATAACCTTATTACTATACATCCCGCTGAAGAATTACAGGCTGGTAATGCCATTGTTCGTGTGTATTACGGCGGCAAACCACATGTAGCACGCCGCCCACCATGGGATGACGGATTTATCTGGACAAAGGATTCAACCGGACACCAATGGATGGCGATTACAGCCGAAGGCGCTGGCGGTAAATTGTATTTTCCCTGTAAAGACCACCCTTCTGACGAGCCCAACGAAGGCGTGGATATGATTATCACTGTTCCTAAAGGTCTGGTCGTCGCCGGTCCTGGTTTGCTGCAAAAGGTTACCAAAAGTGGTCAGATCGCTACCTATCATTGGAAGACTAACTACACCATAAACAATTACAGCATCATATTTAATGTAGGTGATTATAAAGTCTTCAGCAGACCTTACACTACCTGCGATGGACATAAAGCCACAGTGCAGTTTTATGTTTTAAAGGAGCACGCTGATAAAGCTGAGCATTTTCTGGATGTGTTTGTAAAAACCATTCATGAACAGGAGAAATACTTTGGCGAATACCCTTTCTGGAAAGAAAAGATCGCTATGGCCGAAACGCCGCATTTAGGCATGGAACATCAAACCATGGTGGCTTATGGCAATAAATTCCGTTACACAAAAGTTGGTGGCGAGGACTACGATTGGCTGATGCACCACGAGTTTGGGCATGAATGGTGGGGTAATAAGGTAACAGCAAAAGATTGGGCCGATTACTGGATCCATGAAGGTATTTGCTCATTCGGTGATGCACTTTATACCCGCGAGTTCGCAGGTGAAGAAGAGTATAATAAGATATTTCAGAAAAGTATTTTCAGTTTTGAGAATAAGCTACCTATAGTTCAGCACCCGGATATGGATGAAGAAGCTGCTTATATTGGTGATATCTATTCAAAAGGTGCGTTCTTTATGCATACGCTTCGTTATGTGATGGGCGACAGCCTTTTCTTCCCTACGTTAAAGAAGTTTGTAACCAGTCCGCAGTATACTTACGATAACCTGGTTAGTACTGATGATGTGGAGCAGTTCTTTACCAAACAAGCAGGATACAATTTAAAGCCATTATTTGATCTGTACCTGAAAACGACCAATAAATTAGAGATACATATCAAAGCACTTCCTGCAAATAAATATCTTATCCAGCTTCAGAATATCGATATGAAATTGCCATTAGATATTACTACTGATGCCGGCACTAAACGCCTGATGGTAGATGCCAAAGGTTTGCGTGTGGAAAGTAAGACGCTCCCTGTTATAGATCCTGAAGTGTTCTATATCAAGAAAGTAATAATAGAATAGCATGAAGTTTACCCTTATCCTAGTCTTCGTCTTTATTTTTTCTTTTGCAAAAGCACAGCCGAAAGAAATGATAGGTAACGATGATATGAAAATTTATACGGCCGTCGAACGTGAACCTGAATTTCATGGTGGTTTAGAAGGATTCCATAGATATATTTATAATCATGTACACTACCGAGCTAAATTGGGGGATGACCTAAAAACGCGTCTTTATATAGAAATGATCATTGAGAAAGATGGAACCTTATCTCATATAAAAATATTAAAAGGAATTTCGAAAGAGTTTGACAGGCAGGTGGTAATAGCTTTGAAAAAGTGCCCAAAATGGCAACCAGGAGTGATTAACGACAGGCCTGTCAGAGTTAGGTATATACTCCCTATAATCTTTGAATTTCATGACGAAGATAATTGAAAAACAAAAAAGCCCCGATCTGCATCAGACCAGGGCTTCGTATTTTATAGACTATCTGATTACTCAGCGCCTTCTTCTTTATCAGCTTTTTTTGCTTTTGGAGCAGCAGCTTTCTTTGCTTTCGGTGCTTCTTCAGCAACTTCAGCAGCAGGAGCAGCTTCTTTTTTAGTTTCAGCTTTTGGTGCCTCAGCAACAGGTGCTTCTACTGCTTTCTTTTCAGCTTTAACAGCAGGTTTTGCTTTTGGTGCTTCAACTACCGGAGCAGCTTCAAAAGGAATTACTGAAACGTATGAACGGTTGTCGGCTTTCTTTTTGAAAACTACTGTACCGTCAATTAATGCAAATAAGGTATGATCTTTACCTAAGCCTACATTCTCGCCAGGATTGTGCGGGGTACCACGCTGACGTACGATGATGTTACCTGCAATTGCCGGCTGACCACCAAATATTTTGATACCTAAGCGTTTGCTATGTGACTCGCGGCCGTTTCTTGAGCTACCGGCCCCTTTTTTGTGTGCCATTTCTTATATTTTTTATGGGGATCACTAAGAATCCACGTTTAAAACTTTAAATTATAATGTGATACCAGTGATCTCTATTTTGGTGAATTGCTGACGGTGACCGTTTTTCTTTTTGTAACCTTTTCTTCTTTTCTTTTTGAATACGATTACTTTATCACCTTTTAAATGAGACACGATCTTAGCTGATACTTTAGCATTTTTCAAATCAGTACCTAATTTGAATTTACCATCGTTTTCTGCTAATAACACATTGTCAAATTCAATACTAGCGCCTTCATCTCCCTGTAAACGGTGTACAAAGATCTGCTGGTCTTTAGCAACTTTAAATTGCTGTCCGGCTATACTTACTATTGCGTACATGGTTATTAATTATTGTTTTAAAATTTGAGGTGCAAATGTAGTTATTCTGTTTTGAAATAGCAATTCTTTTTTGAGTTGAATGGTTGGATTAAGTTGATTGAGTTAGATTAAGTTTTTTAACAACTTAATCAACCACTTAACCCAGTCAACACAATCAACTATTTCTCCTTCCCCTCTTCCTTCGCCAACACCAACTTTATTTCTTTTATCAAACGCTGATTAGCATCCTTTAAACGCTCGTCACCATTAAATGACTCATCATAGATCACTCTCTTTGTTTTGCGTTTATATTTAAACTCGATCACATAACGCAGCGGGCGCATGCCATTTCGTCTTTGAGTAGTATCCCCTATCTCTACTGTCGGAAAATCCCAGAAACCCAGGTCGGCCGCTTTACGGTGCAGGTATAAAAGTTCTTCCTTCGGTATATGCAGATTCATTTTTATGATCGAATCACGGGTATCTACATATTGATATTCGCCAGTTTTTGAGCTGTATTTATTCACCAGGCTATCAGCGCCCGGGCCATACTCAAATGTCATCGATTCAAATTCGCTGAACTTATAAGGCGCGTTTTTAAAAACATGCGCATAGTAATAAACACAATAGGCCACAAAAGGCACAATTACCGCACAAGCCATGAATATTCTCTTCGAGCGTGAATCTCTCATCTTATTTTAATTAGTGAATTATTGAGTTAGCGAATTAGTGAATTTATAAGTCATTTCCAGATCCTGCACCTTCGGTTAGTTGTCCTTCCCATTTGCTTACTACTGCGGTGGCCATTACGTTTCCTAAAACGTTGGTTGCTGATCGGCCCATATCCAATAGTGGGTCGATCCCCAGCAATAAAGCTAGACCAGCCTCTGGAATGTTGAACATACCAATGGCTCCTGCTACAACTACGAGGGCAGCACGCGGTACTCCTGCCATGCCTTTGCTCATCAGCATCAGCATCAAAAGCATGGATAATTGCTGGCCAAAGCCTAAATGTATCCCGTAAGCCTGTGCAAGAAACAACGATGCAAAGGTCATATACATCATCGACCCAACCAAATTGAATGAATAGCCTAATGGTAATACAAAGCTGACGATCTTATTGCTGCAGCCAAAGTTTTCTAATTCTTCCAATGACCTTGGATATGCCGCTTCGCTTGTAGATGTGCTGAATGCCACCAAAACGGCATCTTTTATATTGTTCAATAGTGTAAAAGCACGGTTCTTTAAAACAAAGAAGCTACCGGCAACTATCATCAGCCAGAGTAATAATAACGAGAAATAAAACTCGCTTATAAATGATGCATAGGTTGAAATAATACCCAAACCTTCTTTGGCCACTACGGCGGTTATCGCACCAAATACAGCTATCGGGGCAACTTTCATTACATAGCCAGTTATCTTCATGATAACGTGAGCCACTGCATCCAGGAACTTGATAATGATCTCCCCTTTTTCGCCTATTGCTGCCGTTGCGGCTCCAAAGAATAACGAGAACACCACGATCTGTAATATCTCATTGTTCGCCATTGCCTCCGTAAAGCTTCTCGGGAAAACGTGGCCAATAAAATCTTTGAATGATATGGCTGACTTTTTTACATCAGCACTTAAATGGCCTTCGGGTAACGACAAATGGATGGAACCTCCCGGTTCAAATAAGTTCACCAGGACCATTCCCAGCAAAAGCGATACAAATGTGGCCGTAATGAATAGCAATAACGTCTTTCCCCCTATCCTCCCAACTGCCTTTATATCTCCAACCTTAGCAACGCCAACAACCAGTGTGGTGAACACCAGCGGACCTACGATCATCTTGATCAACCGCAGAAAAATATCACTTAGAATGGTAAAGCCTTCGAGTTTATTATCACGGGCGGCATTGCTGTCCGTTCGTAACTTTGCTTGCTGTGCCCGGTCGGTTTTTATCTGTTTATATTCTGCAGCGGTGGTATCTTTGATGGTAGCTATTCGTGCATCAAATGTTTTTATATTCGCATCGGCAACGCTTATTTTTTGGTTTAGGTCGTCAATTACCTTAACGTTGTAAACATAGCCTGTTGCAACGCCGAGTACTAATGCGATAATGATGTATAGGGTAAGCCTGCTTTTGTGCATAAAAATGAAAGTGCGAAACTACAACTATTTGCTAAAATAATTATGTTAACAGCATGAGCTTACCAAACTATGGCATTGCGGAAATAAAAAAAGAACTTCAGCACCTGGATAATGCCCAACTGACAGAGCTTTGCCTGCGCCTGGTTCGGTATAAAAAAGAGAATAAGGAACTAACCGGCTACTTGTTGTTCGATGCTGATAACGAGCGTGCGTTTATCGATTCGCTGACGGCTGAAATCGGTTTGATGTTTAGTCAGCTGCCATATAATAATTATCAACTGGCTAAGAGTCTTCGTAAAATATTGAGATTATTGGGCAAATACATCAAGTTTATGGCTTCAAATGAAGCTGAGGTGGAGGTGCTTATTAACTTTTGCCGTAACTATGTGCAATACGTAGATAAGCGGGCATCGTCATCTTATAAACCTTTGCGCTTAATATTTACACGTCAGCTGGATAAAGTACGCAAGGCTATAACTAAATTGCACGAGGATCTGCAGTTTGATTACAGCCAGGATTTTAATAATATGGTTGGCGAAGCCGAAGAAAAATTGCGGTGGTTAAATATGAATGATTATCTGTTGTAACAAATTACCCCTGTCACCTATCTAAAACCTAAAAAAGTTAACTGAATTGGATACCAGAGAAGCAGTCTTCAAGCAAATATTTGAAGCTAATTCAAAGAAGATATACCATTTATGCTATGGTTATACCGGCGATGATGACGCCGCTAATGACCTGCTACAGGAGACTTTTTTAAAAGTATGGCAAAACCTGGAGAAATTCCGTAACCAGGCGCAAATATCCACCTGGATCTATCGTATTGCTGTAAACACCTGTTTAACCTACCTAAGATCTGAAAAACGACAGGCTAAGGATGAAATAACACCTCTGTTTGCCGAAAGTAAAGGAGAAGAATACTCAGAGAAGAATGAGCAGGTAGCCCTGCTCTATAAGTGTATATCGAAGTTAGAAGAATCAGAAAGAATTATTATTACTATGGTGCTGGATGAAATGCCTTACCCTGAAATAGCCGATATTTCCGGCATATCAGAGGGCAACCTGAGGGTGAAGATACATCGTATTAAACAGAAATTAACAGAATTGTATAACCACTATGAAAGACTTTGATCATTTGATCTCCGTTTGGCAGGGGCAGCCAAAACAGGAGCAGCTTTCAGTGGAGGACACGCTGAAGCAGGTAAAAAAAGGAGTACGTAGCATAACCAGTCAGCTGTATTGGGGTATAGTGGCTATGGTGGTTATGCTGGCGCTTACTTTTATTATCACTATTTTCTTTGTATTCCAGTGGTTAACCTATGTAGGGCTGTTCATAATGTTGCTTACTATGATGGCTTATGCCGCCCGCATCGTCCGCAATTATCGTATCCTTAGCAAGCACGACGCTACACAAAATCCCACCGACTACCTGCAGGACCTGAAAGAATACCAAAAAAATCAGGCCAAAATAGCCGGCTGGTTCTATTACCTGTATGTGATGCTCATAAGCTTGGGTCTATCGCTCTATCTTGTCGAGATATTAAACAACGCCTCTATTTACTACAAAATAGGCTTCTACACATTCACCGTTATCTGGATATTGTTCCTGAGCTTTTATTATAAAAAACGCATATTCAAGAGCCAGGAAGAAAAACTTAATCTGATAATAGATCGTTTAGAGCGTTTACAGGGGCAGTTTGAGTAAATTGATTTGAAAATGTGTTAATTTGAAAATTTGAAGATGATTGCTAATTTTCAAATCTTCAAATAGAATAATCTTCAAATTAAAATGATTACCATACAAAAAGCCCAACCGTCCGATGTTGAGGAACTGCTTTCATTATCAAGAAAAACCTTTTACGATGCTTTTGAGCACCTGAATAATAAGGATGATTTTGAAGCTTATACTGCAATTGCTTTTACCAGCCAAAAGCTGCTAGGTGAATTAGAAAACCCGCATTCACAATTCTATTTTGCCATTATTGATGATGAAAAGGTGGGCTATATGAAACTTAATTATTCATCGGCCCAAACGGAATTGCGGGATGAGGACTCTGTCGAGGTAGAGCGCATTTATGTGTTGGCCGGCCAGCAGGGAAAAAAGATAGGTAACCAATTATTAGATTATGCCATTGATAAAGCTAAGGATCAAGGTAAGCACTTTATCTGGTTGGGCGTATGGGAGCATAACCAGGCTGCACAACGCTTTTATGAGCGTAACGGTTTTAAAGCCTTCGGCAATCACAAATTTTGGGTTGGAAAAGATGAGCAGACTGATATACTGATGAGGAAGGATTTATAATATACGTTTCCTATTTCGATATTAAAACCTAATAATCAATCGGTTGTTGTTCATAAAACAACAATTCGATGAAAGCTACCACTTCAATATTATGGACAACCATTTACCTTATCCTGATGTATACTCTGCCGGCTTATTCATCTTCTTTAATTTTAACCGGGATATTATACATCTCTTTTCCTGTTATTCTGATTTTGATGGTAGTTATTACCTTGAAAGATAATAGCGTTAAAGCCAAAGAATTAGGCAATGATGAATGGGGATACGCAGATAAAAATAAAAATGAGCTTTGGATCATCTAGTTTAAAGCAGAAAGCCATTTAGTCAAAAAAAGCTATCCGCTTTGGCCTTTCCGCTTTCTACTCCTAACCCCTCATAAACGGATTAAAATTCCTCGTGCCAATTTCCATCCCCGCAGCACGACAAACTGTTTTATCACCAAACTTAAAGTTGATCTTATCCATCGCCTGGTACAGCCTTATCTGTTCCTCATTATCTTCAAACAGGTTGATCTGGTAACTGCCAGTGCAAAGCTGACTTAACCTTACTCCTATTAATCGCACGGGCCGATGATTGTTCCATGCTTTTTTGAGCAGATTTTTAACGCCGGGTATCAAAATATGCTCTGCTGCGGTAAGTGCTATTTTTTCCTGCTGGGTATGCGTCTCGAAATTAGCATAGCGGATTTTGATTGCAAGACATGATGTCAGTTTGTTTTCTCGGCGTAGTTTGGATGATAGCTCCTCGGTCATGGATACCAATATGGATTCCAGTCTCCGTTCATCAGATATCGTGCGACTGAAGGTTTGTTCCGTTGATATGGATTTCCGTTCAGAGTGAGGTATTATTTCTGCCGAATCCAACCCTCTCGCCTTGTTATACATCCATAAGCCATTTTTACCAAATATGGTCTGTAAAAAACGCAACTCACATCGTTGCAGGTCTCCTACTCTCTCGATGCCATATTCGTATACCTTTTTGGCGGTGCTCTCCCCTAACCCGGGTATTGCGGATATGGGCAATGGCGCCAGGAACTGCATCTCACAGCCATGTGGTATAAATAGCTGTCCGTTTGGTTTGGCCTTGTTGGTAGCCATCTTGGCTATAACCTTACTGGATCCTAACCCAAACGATATCGGCAGCTGTGTTTCGCGAATAATGCGCTGCCGGACCTGCGATGCCAGTTTATAAGGACTAAAAAAGCGGTCTGTACCCGTCAGGTCGATATAAAACTCATCAACTGAGGCTTTTTGATAAAGTGGTACCATATCATCGATGATCCTGGTCACCTCTGCCGATGCTTCTGAATACAAGTGATGATTACCTCGTACCGATATGGCATGCGGGCACAGTTTAAATGCATCACGCGATGACATACCCGAATGCACTCCGTATTGGCGCGCCTCATAACTGCACGATGCCACCACCCCACGCTGTGCATTACCGCCGATAATAATTGCCTTGCCAATCAGCTCCGGATTGAACTTACGCTCCACCGACACGAAGAACGAGTCGAGGTCGATATGCATGATATAGCGCTTGGCTTCCACAGCACAAATTTGAAAAATAATTTGATAAAATGCTAAATTTTTTAGTATATTTATATCCCGAACTAAAATTGAGTAAAGGATATGAAAGGTTATACAGATTATTTGATCATCCTCTCTCCTTCAGAGGATGTTTGTGAGCAGATAGAAAAATATAAGCATGAAGCGACCGATATCATAGGCCACTATGATAGCATGCGCTCGAAAGCACATATCAGCATAAAGCCAATGCCACGCCGTAAGCCTTATATGGCCGAGCCCGAACTAGCCAGTTTAAAAACTAACGTAAAGCAGTTACCACCGGTTTCATTGGTTATTGATGGATTCGATTTCTTTAATCATGGCGAGGAATACCGAACATTATATGCCAAAATTCAGTCATCAGCGTTTACCACGCAATGGTTTAAGGCGTTAAAAAAGAGCCTGAACATAAAAGATTACCTGGTGCCGCATATCACCATTACCCGTAATATTCATAAAGATGATTTCGATAAACTATGGCCAAATTTTCGCAAAATAAAATGGGTGCAGGATTTTGAGGTGAGTAAACTCACTATTCTTCAACGTGAGGCCTTAAACACTTTTGCTAAGTGGGATATACTGATGGAAATACCTTTTGAAGCAGGCCATTTGGCAAACGAACCTTCGCCTAAAGCAACATTATCTAAACCGCTTACGGGTAATTATAATGCGAATCAGCAGATCAAGTTATTTTGAGCGGAAAGCTTAAAGACCAAAGCACAAAGCTTTTTTAATACGTTAATTGTTGGCTTTATGCTTTTCGCTCGCAGCTTTATGCAAAAAAATCACTGTACTTTAAGCTTTTACCTTTCTGCTTTAAGCTTTTTTACATTTTCTTAACCCCAATTCAACCTTTTGTCTATATTTGCGCTGGGGTAAGTCTTTTACGACCAGCTCCTCTTGAACTCCCCCAGGGTGGGAACGCAGCAAGGGTAGAGGGTTGTAGCGGTGCGATAAAAGTAGCTTACCCTTTTTTTTATTTCTTCACTTTTGAACACGATTCTCGTGATTTCAAGGATGTTCAGGATTACCTGTTACGCTTTCGAACATTTTGCAAAAGATTACATTATTATTGTGGTGTTAATCGTGCTAATCTTTTAACGGCGTAGCCTTCTTGAACACAATAAAAAACTATTACTTTGTGAAAAATCTTGTAAATCGTGTTCAGATAAATGGCACAATCGTATGGAAATAAAAAATGAAGAACATCACCGTACAGGTGTTTTTTATATCGAAGACAACGGCGATCGCTTGGGCGAAATGCGCTACCTGACACGCGACGGTGTGATGAACATTTATCATACCGAAGTAGATGAAAAGCTGCAAGGTCATCATATGGGTGAGAAATTAGTAGAGGCCGGTGTAAAATATGCCCGCGAAAATCAACTCAAAATATTGCCTACCTGTGTCTTTGCACGATCTGTCTTTAACCGTACACCGGCTTACGATGATGTGCTGGTAAAGAATTTTTAAAATAAAATAACCCGCGCGTCATTGCGAGGAACGAAGCAATCTCTAAACTATGCAGATCAGGGAGGAGAAATTTCTTAGGGAACGTTCAGTAAAAAAACTATGCTTCATTGAATGTCCTATGTAGAGATTGCTTCGTTCCTCGCAATGACGGCAAGAAAAAACACAATGCTCGATATACTCATTATAGGCGGTGGCCCAATCGGTTTAGCCTGTGCCCTGGCGGCTCAAAAGGCTAATTTAAGCTATATCATTATAGAAAAAGGCTGCCTGGCTAATTCACTGTACAACTACCCTTCTACCATGACATTCTTCAGTACTTCAGAGCGACTGGAGATAGGCGGAATTCCTTTTGTTACCATCAGTAATAAGCCCAACCGTGCCGAAGCGCTGGAGTATTACCGCAGGGTGGCTTTCTCCAATCATCTTAAAGTAAACTTGTTTGAGGAAGTTCTCTCAACTGAACGGACGGACGGACATTACACCGTTACTACCTCACGCGGGAAATATGAAGCCAGGAACATCGTTGTGGCAACTGGCTTTTATGATATTGCCGTTAAACTGGATATCCCGGGTGAAGACCTGCCAAAGGTGATGCATTACTATAAAGATCCTCATTTTTATGCTCTGCAAAAGGTAATTGTAGTCGGGTCAAGCAATTCGGCTATTGACGTGGCTTTGGAGACTTTTCGCAAAGGTGCCGATGTTACCTTAGTGATTCGCGGCGAAGAAGTGAGTCACCGGGTAAAATACTGGGTACGACCTGATATTATCAATCGTATTAAGGAAGGCAGCATTAAGGCCTATTTCAGCTCAAACTTGACTGCTATCCGTGACCACGATGTAGATATACAAACTCCTGATGGATTATTAACTATCCCTAACGATTTTGTAATGGCAATGACAGGTTACCGGCCAAATTTTGATTTCCTGAAAAAGATCGGTATTGATCTGTCAACAGATGCTAAATGTATCCCATATTATAATCATGATACGATGGAAACCAACCTGCCGGGCATCTATCTTGCCGGTGTGGTCTGCGGGGGTATGGACACGCATTTGTGGTTTATAGAAAACTCGCGGATCCATGCAGAGATAATTGTTACTGATATTTTGGCGAAGAGTTGATTAGATTGAATTGCAATCTGAGTTAAAATCAAGCATTCGTAAATCGTAATTCTAAAATCGTAAATAATAACTCAATCAACTCAATCCAACTTAATCTAACTCAATCAACTAACACAAAAGTCACCTATTTAACATTAAGCAAATTTTTCTTGCATAAATAAAAATTAATGCGATACTTTGCAGAAAATTAAAAAGTAACTAAAACACGCTTTTAAAATGAAACTGCAAAGCATATTTAACACCGTTGTCAGGGCTATATTCGCCCCGGCTACTGTTGCTTTGGTTGCACCTGTGTTTGAGTATGCTCCTTCACGACGAAGGCTTTATATCCCCCGGGTTTAATTTACGCTCTGCTAATAACCCATCGATGAGGCATATATTTTAAACTTCATCAACAAAAATCCATCTATTACGTATTGGCGGTAACGCTTCAATTTTAACGTTAATTCTTTCTACTTAAATGACTATACAAGATTTTGATATTCGGGTAGCCTCAGCACAGGATGTCGATTTTGCACCACAGATTTGTGATGAAATGGCTGAATCGGCTAAAGCTCGTGGTACAGGTATCGCGCAACGCTCAGCCGAATATGTGGCAAATAAAATGCTTGAAGGCAAGGCGGTAATCGCTTTCCATAAAGACGGTACCTGGGCGGGCTTTTGTTATATTGAAACCTGGAGCCACGGCGAGTTTGTGGCCAATTCCGGGCTAATCGTTAATCCTAATTTCCGTAAGTCAGGTTTGGCTAAGGCTATCAAAGAGAAGATATTTGCATTATCAAGGAAGAAATATCCTGATGCCAAAATATTTGGTTTGACCACTGGCTTAGCCGTGATGAAGATCAATTCTGATCTTGGTTATGAACCTGTAACCTACTCAGAACTTACTCAGGATGAAAACTTTTGGCAGGGCTGCAAGAGTTGTGTTAACTATGATATCCTGATGAGCAAGGACCGTAAGAACTGCATGTGTACTGCTATGTTATTCGACCCGGCAGAAAAGCAAAAGGAGTATGAGGATAAAATGAAAAAGATCACTCATAAAGCGACGTTGCTTGAGCGTATAGAGAATGCGATTAAAAAACGAATGGATAAGTTTAGTTTGGTTGTGATTAAGAACTGAAATGCAGAAATCAATTGCTATGTCATTGCGAGGAGTGTGCGACGAAGTAATCGCGAACTCTGCATATTCGCCCTGTATAGCATGCGATTGCTTCGTTCTTCGCAATGACATTTTTGATTATTTACGGACAGACAAAAAATATTAATATACAAGTAACAATTAATACAGTGAAAACTAAGTACTTTATCCAGGCGAATTGTCGTTAGTTTTCACATCTAAAACTCATGAAGAAAAAAGTAGTACTGGCTTACAGCGGTGGTTTAGATACCTCATTCTGCTGCATCTATTTAACACGCGATCTTGGTTTAGAGGTTCACTCTGTAATTGTAAACACAGGCGGTTTTAGTGCCGATGAACTGTATCATGTTGAGCAACGCGCTTATCGCATGGGCGTTACTTCGCACCACGTGGTTGACGAGACTGAAAACTTCTACAATACCTGCGTACGTTATCTTATTTATGGCAATGTGTTAAAAAACAACACCTACCCTCTTTCGGTAAGTGCTGAGCGTGTAAGCCAGGCTACTGCTATTGCTAACTATGCCAAAGAGATCGGAGCCGAATATGTAGCTCACGGTAGTACGGGTGCAGGGAACGACCAGGTCCGTTTTGACATGATTTTCAATATCCTGGTGCCAAACGTACAGATCATGACCCCTATCCGTGACTTGAAATTGAGCCGCGAGGAAGAGATCGAATATCTGAAAAAGCACGGTGTCGAGATGAACTTCGAGAAGGCTAAATATTCTATCAATAAAGGTATCTGGGGCACATCTGTTGGCGGTAAGGAAACGTTGACCTCTAACCTCGGCTTACCAGAAGATGCATGGCCTACGCCAATGACTGAATCAGGCACAAGAAACATTGAGCTTGAATTTGAAAAAGGTGAGCTGGTAGCGTTAGATGGTCAAAGATATAACCACCCTACTCAAGCAATTCAGGCGTTGCAGGCTATCGCACAGCCTTATGGCATAGGCAGGGATATTCACGTGGGCGACACTATTATAGGTATCAAGGGTCGCGTAGGTTTTGAAGCAGCTGCGCCGATGGTGATCATTAAGGCTCATCATACTTTGGAAAAACATGTGCTGACTAAATGGCAATTATCGTGGAAAGACCAGCTATCTTCATTCTATGGCAATTGGCTGCACGAAGGTCAGTTTCACGATCCTATTATGCGTAATATCGAGGCTTTCCTGACTGACACACAACAAAATGTAAGCGGTAAAGTATTTGTTCAGTTAAACCCATATCGCTTCCAGGTAACAGGTATCGAGTCGAGTCATGATTTGATGTCGAGCAAATTCGGCAGCTATGGCGAAATGAATAATGCATGGACCGGCGAAGATGTAAAAGGCTTCTCCAAAATATTCGGCAACCAGGTAATGATCTATCACAAAGTAAATCAATCTGAATAATGGATAATCCAGTCTTTTCAAAAAGCGAATGCGAGAGCCACTATAAATGGGGCGACGACTGCTACGGTTGGAATTTTATTGATACCGATGCGTTATCAGTTAAACAGGAATTGATGCCCCCGGATACAGCCGAGCAGTTGCACTATCACGAAAAGGCTACACAGGTATTTTTTATTATTAAGGGCAAAGCAACTTTTACCATCGACGGTGTTGAAAGTGAGCTAAAGCCTGAACAGGGTATCGAGATAAAACCAGGACAAAAACATTTTATCAGCAACAGGGAAAACGTCGACCTGGAATTTATCCTTTACTCAACACCATCTACAAAAAATGACAGGATCAACATTAAATAAAATCAAGGCGGGTATTGTTGGCGGCGCTGGATATACGGGCGGCGAAATGCTGCGGATACTGATAAATCACCCCAATGTAGAGATCGTATTTGCGCATAGCAATAGCAATGCAGGCAATTACGTTTATGAGGTTCATACTGACCTGTTCGGCGATACTGATCTAAAATTCGCCAGTGAATTGTCCAATGAAATCGACGTATTATTTTTATGCGTTGGGCATGGTGATGCTAAGAAGTTTTTAGATGCTAACCCTATTCCGTCTCATATCAAGATTATCGATTTGAGCCAAGACTTTAGGTTAACTGCATCCTCAAAGATCAATGACCGTGAGTTTGTTTATGGTTTACCTGAATTAAACAGAGATGCAATAAAATCAGCTAAAAATGTAGCTAATCCGGGTTGCTTTGCAACTTGCCTGCAATTGGGTATGCTACCATTAGCTGCAAAAGGGTTATTGAACAGTGAAGTGCACATTACTGGTACTACAGGTTCAACAGGCGCTGGTCAGAGTTTATCAGGTACTACGCATTTTACATGGCGTAACGATAACCTGTCAATTTACAAAGCATTTGAACATCAGCATCTGAGAGAAGTTAACCAGTCGGTAAAGCATTTACAAACGGGTTTTGATCATCCAATCAACTTTGTGCCTTATCGTGGCGACTATACAAGAGGTATAATTGCTTCCATTTATATCGATTGTGAACTGTCCGGCGATGAAACATTGAAACTATTTGAAGATTACTACGCCGGTCATCCGTTTACACATGTTACCAAACGCAATATCGATCTAAAGCAGATAGTAAATACTAACAAATGCTTTATACAGGTGGCAAAACATGGTAGTAAATTATTAATTACCAGCATCATAGATAATTTACTTAAAGGAGCATCAGGACAGGCGGTTCAGAATATGAATTTACTGTTTGGCCTTGATGAGTCTGCAGGTTTGAGATTAAAAGCAACGGCCTTTTAGCCTTTCACCTTTAACCCTAAAGAAATGAAGTTATTCGACGTATATCCAATCAACCCCATCAACATTGTAAAAGGTGTTGGCAGTTTAGTTTATGATGACAAGGGAACTGAGTACCTTGATCTGTATGGCGGTCACGCCGTAATATCAATCGGTCATACTAATCCACATTATGTGAAACGATTGGAAGATCAGTTACATCGGATAGGCTTCTATTCAAACTCTATTGAGATCCCTTTACAAAAGGAATTGGCAGAAAAACTTGGCCATGTTTCAGGTAAGGAAGATTATCAGCTTTTCCTGTGTAATTCAGGTGCCGAAGCAAATGAAAATGCACTTAAACTGGCTTCGTTTTATAATGGCAAGAGGAAGGTAATCGCTTTCCGCAAGGCATTTCACGGACGGACATCCTTGGCCGTAGCCGTAACTGATAATCCGAAGATCGTAGCACCTATCAACGAAACCGATAATGTGATCTTCCTGCCATGGTGCGATGAAGCAGCTTTAGAACAAGCCTTTAAGAAAAATGAAATATCTTCTGTTATCATTGAAGGTATACAAGGCGTTGGCGGTATACAAGTAGCCAGCGTGAGTTTCCTGCAAAAGATACGTTCACTGTGCGATCAGCATAATGCAGTATTTATTGCTGACTCAGTTCAGTGTGGTTACGGACGGACAGGAAAGTTCTTCTCTCATGATTTTGCAGGTATCAATGCCGATATCTACAGCATGGCCAAAGGGATGGGCAACGGCTTTCCTATTGGTGGTATTATTATTTCGCCCAAAATTCAACCTGCTTATGGCATGTTGGGTACAACATTTGGCGGTAATCATTTGGCTTGTGCTGCTGGTTTGGCAGTATTGGAAGAGATAGAAAAGAATAACCTGATGCAAAATGCTGCTGAAGTTGGCGGATACCTCATTGATCAATTAAAGAAATTTGACCAGGTGCTCGAAGTACGCGGCCGTGGTTTAATGATCGGCATTGAACTGCCCGAGGAATTAGCCCATGCAAAAAAAGACTTACTATTCAAACACCATATTTTCACAGGCGAAGCCAAACCAAACGTGATCAGGCTTTTACCTGCCTTGAATCTGACTAAAGCTTATGCCGACAGATTTTTGGAAGCATTCGCCACGGTATTAAATCATTCAACTATAACCCAATAATATATCCGGTCGCATATGAAACTTTTTTCCTCCGTAAATGATGTAACCGACATTCAGGCACTGGTTAAAGAGGCGCTGCACTTAAAGCAAAACCCTTATGCTTACCAGGATTTAGGTAAGAACAAGGCTTTAGGGCTGGTTTTTCTTAATCCAAGCCTGCGTACACGCATGAGCACCCAAAAAGCAGGTCTGAACCTGGGCATGAACGTAATGGTGCTGAATATGGATAAAGAAGGTTGGGCGCTGGAGTTGCAAGATGGCGCTATTATGAATGGCAGTACTGTGGAGCATATCCGTGAGGCGGCCGCTGTATTAGGTCAATACGTTGATATTATTGGAGTTCGTTCGTTCCCTGGACTAAAAGACCGTGATGCAGATTACAGCGAAGACATATTCAATAAGTTTGTAAAATACTGTGGTGTACCGATAGTGAGTTTAGAATCAGCCACTCGTCACCCCTTACAAAGTCTGGCTGACTTGGTAACCATCGAAGAATTGAAGACAAAAGCCCGCCCAAAAGTGGTTCTAACCTGGGCGCCGCATGTAAAAGCACTACCTCAGGCTGTGCCAAATTCATTTGCTGAATGGATGTGCAAGGCTGATGTCGATTTCGCTATTGCTCATCCAGCCGGTTATGAACTAAATTCTGACTTTACTCAGGGTGCAACCATCACCCATAATCAGGACGAAGCTTTAGCCGATGCAGATTTTATCTATGTAAAAAACTGGTCCGCTTATGAGCCTTACGGAAAAGTATTCGGCGGTTATGATAATTGGATGCTGACTAACGATAGTTTGAAAAGTACCAACAATGCCAAAGTGATGCATTGCTTGCCGGTTCGCCGCAATTTGGAGTTGTCTGACGAAATTCTGGACGGAGAGAATTCTGTTGTGGTGCATGAGGCAGGCAACCGTGTTTGGGCAGCACAAGCTGTTCTAAAACAGATGTTGGAATCATTATAGTTTAATGGTTGAATAAGTTGTATTGAGTTGATTAAGTTTGCTGGACAATAACTCATTCAACCTAATCAACAACTTAACTTAATCAACTAACTATCAATGTATACGCCTTCCTTTAACTCATTTACTGACAGAAAAGAGATCGTTACTTTCATGCAACGTTACAGTTTTGCTACGATAGTAACTCAGATCGATGGTTTGCCGGTGGCTACTCATTTGCCTTTCCTGGTAAAAGAAGAGAATGGTAAAATCATCTTACAAAGCCATTTTGCAAAGGCAAATCTGCAATGGAAGGAAATGGAGGGTAATACATCCTTGGTTATTTTTACTGAACCACATGCTTACATTTCACCAAGCAATTATGAGAAAGTGGAGAGCGTACCCACTTGGAATTATATAGCTGTCCACGCTTATGGTAAGGCTAGTATATTAGAAGGTGTTGAGGACAAGACCACATTACTCAAACACACTATAAATACCTTCGAGTCCGCTTATTTGCAGCAATGGGAAAGCTTCCCGGAGCAATACCGGTTAAAAATGATGAATGGTGTTGTAGCCTTTGAAATAGAAGTAACCGATCTGCAAGCCAAAAAGAAATTAAGCCAGAACCGCTCAGAAATAGAACGCGAAAATATCATCCACACGTTGAGTGAAAGTTCAGACACGAATGAGCGGGAAATCGCTGCGTACATGCGAAATTTATCGAACGGACAGACAAAGTAACCTATTTCGACGTATCAAGAGAGCGGGTTTCCATATTGAAAAACCGTACTATCAACCTGTTATCTGTATTCCTCACAAAATATTTCGACGCCCAACTCACTAATACACTCAGCTTATTGGAGAATCCCATTAGCGACATCAGGTGGACAAACATCCACAACAACCAGGCAAAGAATCCATGAAAATGGAACTTGCCAATGTCAGCTACTGCTTTATTTTGGCCAACGGTCGCCAATGAGCCTTTATCCCAATATTTGAACGGTTCTGTTGCTTCGCCGTTAATAATATGTATCAGATTTTTAGCCAAATGCTGACCGGTTTGGATAGCACCCTGCGCCATACCTGGTATTCCGTTAGGGGTTTCAGGTGTGATCATAGCAGATACATCCCCTATCGCAAATATATTCTGATAGCCTTGTACCTTATTGATCTCATCAACCAATAGTCTTCTTCCGCTAGCAATAGTCGCACTGGCCAGTCCCTCGGGCATTTCACCTTTTACTCCTGCTGCCCAAAATACATTCCGGGTGTCTATACTCGTTCCGTCATCAATGGTTAAAGTAGTCCCATCAAAACTATTTACATGTACCCCATTATGGATGATCACGCCCATTTTCACCAGCCCGGCTTTGGCCGCAGCAGATGCCTCTGACGACATCGCACCCAATACAACAGGTTTGCCCTCCACCAAATACACCTTCATATCTTCCTCACACAGCGAAGGATAGTCTTTACAAAGCACTTTATTACGCATTTCGGCTAATGCTCCTGAAAGCTCCACCCCTGTTGGACCGCCTCCTACTACCACAAACGTCATCAGTGCCTCTTTTTCCTTTGGGTCTGTTGTAATAACTGCCTTTTCCAGATTTTGCAGCATGTAACTACGGATATTTAATGCCTCGCTGATATTTTTCATTGGCATTGCATAATGCTCTATCTGTTGATTGCCGAAAAAGTTGGTATTGGCACCTGTAGCTATCACCAGGTAATCGTAAGGTATTTCGCCTATGTCCGTGGTAATGGTATTTTTCTCCGGGTTGATGATCTTAACTTCGGCTAGGTTAAAGGAAAAGTTCTTTTGATTGGTAAATATCCTCCGCACCGGGAAACCGATCGAATCGGCCTCAATCGCTCCCATTGCCACTTGATAAAGTAATGGCTGAAAGGTATGGTAATTGTGCTTATCCAGCATCAGTATTTCTACAGGTTTATTCTTTAACTTTTTTGCCAGGTTGATGCCGCCAAAACCACCGCCAATTATGACAATACGGGGCATGCGGGCCGATTTAGTTTGATCCATAAGCAGATATAATAAGGAGCTTAAGCGCAAAATAACTATAAAAAAAGCTCCCTTTGACATTTCTAACTTAATTTAATACAGGGATGTTTTTAAACTCGTCTTATTTTTACTGCCTAATTGCTATTTTTGCGGCTTTATTGATTAAAACACAATATATGCAAGCCATATTTGTGCGAAATAATATCTATGGATAAAAAGAAATTATATATCATCAAGATTGGCGGGAATGTGATCGATAATTCAGAGAATCTTTATCATTTTCTGAAAGATTTCACTGCGGTTGATGGTTATAAAATATTGGTGCACGGTGGTGGCAAGGTGGCTACGCAGCTATCTGAAACACTTGGCATTGAAGCAAAGCTGGTAGATGGTCGCAGGATAACCGATATCGAAACCTTACGTGTGGTAACGATGGTTTATAGTGGTTTGATCAATAAGAATATTGTGGCCCAATTGCAAAGGTTTGGTACCAACGCAATCGGCCTTACCGGTGCGGACGGGAATTTTATTAGGACGAACAAGCGCCCGGTTAAAACCATCGATTACGGTTTTGTGGGTGATATGGATGATAAATCCATCGACCCGGGAAATTTGGAGAAGCTGATGGATGCTGGTTTTACTCCTGTATTTTGTGCAATTACACACGACGGTGAAGGGCAATTGTTGAATACAAATGCTGATACAATTGCATCAGCGCTTGCTGTAGCATTATCCAAACTATATGAAACTACTTTAGTATATTGCTTCGAGAAAAAAGGGGTGCTGCAGGACATTAATGACGAGGAATCATTGATCAGGGAAATCGACCCAATACGGTATGAAAAACTAAAGGAACAGCAAATCATTCACAGTGGCATGCTACCCAAACTTGATAATGCATTTACCGCTATCAACTGTGGTGTAAAGGCGGTTATCATCGGAAAATCTGACGATTTAGGACAATTAAAACACGAAAATTCATTTGGCACACGTTTAAGCAATAAGAAATGAGCGAGATACAAACTATAGCGATATTAGGCGGCGGAAACATTGGGTTATCATTAGCCCGCGGATTGGTGAAAGCAGGAATTTACAAGCCTGAGCAGATCATCGTGACACGAAGGAATTTAGGTGCTTTAGCGTTACTGTCAAAAGAAGGTTTTCAGACCACAGATAATAACTCGGACGCCGTTAAAAGATCAGATGCTGTCGTTATTGCAGTGTTGCCACAACAGTTGAATAAACTGATGTATGAAATCCGGCCTTCATTAAAAAAACAACGTCATCTGCTTATTTCTGTTGTATCAGGTGTTAGTTGTCACGATATCTACGTACAGGCTGGTACACTTGTACAGGTGGTTAGGGCTATGCCGAATACGGCTATCGCTATCGGTCAGTCAATGACTTGCATCTCAACAGAAAATGCATCTAATGAAAATATGGAGTTGGTAAAATCGCTTTTTGATACAGTTGGCGTAACCATCCAGATCAACGAGGAACTAATGACATCAGCCACTGCGCTTTGTGCCTGTGGTATTGCATTTTTCTTACGTTCTATACGTGCTGCTTCACAGGGAGGTACAGAAATTGGTTTTCATGCACATGATGCACTGAGAATGGCTGCCCAAACCGCTAAAGGCGCCGCTGACCTACTCTTACAGTTAGCTTCTCACCCAGAACAGGAAATTGATAAAGTAACCTCGCCAAAAGGCTGTACCATTGCAGGGTTAAACGAAATGGAGCACAACGGCTTTAGCTCAGCTATGATTAAAGGCATCAAAACATCAGCTGATAAGGCGGCGGTGTTGTATGATAAAGAAGATTAAGAGATTATTCCAAATAATAGTGCCTGATTCTGTTTAACTGATCATCCAACTCATAAACCAAAGGCACTCCTGTAGGTAAGTCTAATTGGGTTACTTCTTCATCTGATAAATGGTCGATATATTGTATCAATGCCCGCAAGCTGTTACCGTGAGCTGATACGATAACCTTTTGATTCATACGAATAGCAGCGAAAATATTCTCATGCCAGAAAGGTAATACCCTATCCATTGTTTCGCTCAGGTTCTCTGTTAAAGGCAGTTCGCGCTCAGTTAAATTCTTATAGCGCAGGTCTTTTCCCGGATACCGGTCGTCATCTTTTGTAATGGCAGGTGGCAATTCATGCGGATCACGGCGCCATTTGTGTACTTGCTCTTCTCCGTATTTTGCAGTTATCTCATCCTTATTTAATCCCTGCAATGCACCATAGAACCGTTCATTCAACCGCCAGGATTTCTGTACGGGAATCCAAAGCAGGTCCATTTCTTCCAAAACGATATCCAGGGTCTTAATAGACCGCTTTAAAACTGAGCAGAAGCCTGTATCAAAGGTATAACCTCGTTCTTTTAGAAGCTGTCCTGCATGTTTTGCCTGCAGGTAACCATTTTCAGACAGATCGACGTCAGTCCAGCCAGTAAAACGGTTTTCCTGGTTCCAGACACTTTCCCCGTGGCGAATTAATATTAACTTTTGCATTTAGTTGAGGTAAAAGGTGAAAGGTAAAAGCTGAAAGATGAATTTGCAAATGCCGATAGGCAATAATCTAGGTAATCAAGTCAAAAATCTGTCAAATCGTGTCAATCATTTTATTATCTTGCATTCTAAACTAACTCTAAAACCTAAATTACCATGATCCCAACAACACCTGTTTCTTTAAAAGAAGGGACTGCTAACCCTGCTCCACTCGGTCTTTGCGCATTTGGAATGACCACCGTTTTATTAAATTTCCACAACGCCGGTTTCTTTGAGCTTAACTCAATGATACTGGCCATGGGTTTTTTCTATGGCGGACTTGCTCAAGTTATAGCCGGTATTATTGAAGCTAAAAAGAATAACACTTTCGGGTTGACTGCCTTCACCTCGTATGGCTTTTTCTGGCTCTCACTAGTAGGGCTTATTGTAATGGCCAAAGTAGGTTGGATTGCCAAACCATCTGAAGGTGCGATGTCGGCTTATCTGGGCGTTTGGGGCTTCTTTACTTTTTGTATGTTCTTCGGCACACTCAAGCTTAACAAAGCGCTGCAATTCGTATTTGGATCACTGACAATATTATTCATTTTGCTTGCAGTTGGCGATTCAACAGGGAATGCTTCCATAAAAACATTCGCCGGATATGAAGGCATAATATGCGGATTATCTGCTATTTATACAGGAATAGCTAATGTTTTAAATGAGGTGTACGGCAGAACTGTTTTGCCAATTGGTGCAGTCAGCTAATTCTGCTAAATTGCGACGTGAAAGATTTCAAAAAATACTACTTGTTACCCGCCACACCGGCGGAAATTTATATTGCCTTAACCAATCCGCTAACTATAGAGTTGTGGACTGGTGAGCAAGCCGTGATGAGCACCGAACCAGGATCGGAATTTTCTATGTGGGAAGGTAGTATTATAGGCAAGAACCTGGAATTTGAGGAAGGAAAGAAAATTGTACAGCAATGGTATTTTGACGGTCAGCCTGAAGCGTCCATTGTTACCATAAAATTGCATCCTGACAAAAAGGGAACTTCAGTGGAATTAAGGCATACTAATATCCCGGACGCAGATTACCAAAGTTTTGCCGAAGGCTGGGACGATTCTTATTTTGGACCATTGGCTGACTTCTTTGACATACCATGATTGTGTAAATACAAGTCTTCATAAAAATAGTGGCTTGTATTTATCATCTGTTTTATTTTATCGGCAAGAAATGATATTTAAACTGATAAGACGAGTTTCCGAAATTAAAGACAATTGCAAACTTTTGATTTACAGGTTTGCCGTCAATTGTTGCAGGATGCAGCCGGGGTATTGTACTAAATCTTGAAATAATTCCTTCCGCAAGATTTTGTGCAAGAAGTTCTCTAAAGGTGTTGCTTTTCGCTCTTAAATTAATGAAGTCACCGCGGTCAGAAACCTCGCCTTCAATAGAAACAGTGCCGGCTAATGTCCTGAACTCTGTAGAACCTAAATATAGAGAAACGGCATTTTTAATAGCCTCAGATAAACCTTCAAATCCTCCGGTAAATTGAGCGTCAACGATATGCTTTGAAGGTGAACCATTGCAAGGCACCGGCGAAATAAGCATCCTTTCTATATTCACGAATGGCAGTTTATAAGGACTAACTAACATCATACGCGAATTATTATAGTCTATTTCTCCCATCGTTCCACTTTTAAATTCTCCTTTTTTGAAATGCTCTGTCGATATAGCTGATTCATTAATGTCATCAGCATTCACTAATTTCCAGGTGCCGTCTGGCCTTCCATTTAAAAGTTTTCCCGACCAATGCGCAAAATCAAAATCTGAACTATAATTACCGATGCCATTATTAACTGTTTTTGATCCATCCGGCTTCCATGCATCAATTATTTGTATAACTCCGTTTATTGCATTAAATGTAATCTGAGGTTTGCCATCTTCATAGTACATTTCCCACTTACCGTCATATTGGTTATTCTTAAAATTACCTTTCGCCTCCAGCTTTCCATTCAAGTAGCGCGAAATAAACTCGCCGTCTTTTAATCCGTCGGTATTATAGGTACCTTCTGCTACTATCAAGTTAGAATCTAACCTGCTTACATCTCTGAACTTTCCAAAAAAGATCTTTTTCTCAAAATTAAAATGAGCATGGCGACTAATCTCCGAACAACTGTCTTCAATCAAATAATAATTGCGATTTAAGGGCAGGACTACGCTATCTCTGTTAATATCAAAAGTTTTAAATCGGATATTTCGGTTTGTCTCCTGAGCAACAGATTGATTCCAGAAAAAGTAGAATAAAAGATAAAGTAAGAGGTATTTCATTTTGTGATAAGATTTACCGCATTAAAATAGATAAATCTTATCACAAAATGAAATCTTATTTCGAGCTCTGCTCCAAAGCCTGGGTAATATCAGCTATTGTGTCCTCTACTTTCTCTAATCCAACAGAAATTCGGATCAAGCCAGGCGTAATGCCAACTGATAATCTTTCAGCATCAGTTAATCTGGAGTGGGTTGTACTTGCAGGGTGAGATGCAATGCTGCGTGTATCGCCTAAGTTCGCGGTAACTGAAAGCATTTCCAATGCGTCCAGGAATTTCCGGCCTGCTTCCAAGCCTCCTTTTATCTCGAAACACAATACTCCACCGCCTAATTTCATCTGTTTTTTGGCAATATCATATTGTGGGTGACCTTTAAGGAACGGATATTTTACCCATGATACATTCGGATTGCTTTGTAATGTCTCCGATATTTTTAACGCGTTCTCACAATGACGCTGCATGCGTACATCCAAAGTTTCCAAACTCTTGCTTAACACCCACGCGTTGAATGGTGCCATAGACGGACCTGTGTTGCGGCAGAACAGATAGATATCTTTTATCAGATCGGCACGACCAACAATCACACCGCCTAGCACCCTGCCCTGTCCGTCAATCCATTTTGTAGCTGAGTGAACAACAAGATCGGCTCCAAAATCTATTGGACGTTGTAATAACGGTGTAGCAAAACAGTTATCTACATTCAGTATCAGTCCATGTTTTTTAGAAAACTGCCCTATCCATTCCAGGTCAAGCACTTCAAGCTGTGGATTCGTGGGCGTTTCCAGGTAAACCATTTTTGTATTAGGCTTAACGGCTGCTTCCCATGCTGCATTATCATTAGCTGGCACCAGTGTACTTTCGATACCAAATCTTGAAAGGTATTTGGTTACCATCGTAAAAGTACTGCCAAAAACCGACCTGCAACAGATCAGGTGATCACCCTTGCTCAGCAAAGCAAACATCGACGAGAATATCGCGCTCATTCCTGTTGACGTTGCAAAGCCGGCATCAGCGCCTTCCAAAGCACACATCTTAGCAATAAACTCATCCACATTAGGATTGCTGAAACGGCTATAGATATTATCATCAGTTTCATCTGCAAATGCTGCCCGCATCGCCTCAGCCTCGTCAAAAGTAAAGCTGCTGGTCAGATATAACGGAGTAGAGTGCTCCTGTTGCTGGGTTTTTTGCGACTGAATACGAATAGCCTGGGTAACCGGATCTAACTTTTTAGACATAATATTTGTGAATGTAGTAGAAGAATGCGTTATTATTATATGGCCGGATGAACAATCACTGACGTGGTTATTTTTGCACCAGCCTTCATCAAAGTAGCTGCAACCGAGCAGTATTTGTTGATTGACAAATCAACTGCACGGGCAGCTTTATCTTTGTCAATATCTCCATATAGTTGAAACTTAACGTGAATGGTTTGCCAAAGTGAAGGTTCCTTCCCCTTTTCGCGCTCACCGCTGATGGTCATTTTATAATCAACTACGTCCTGGCGTTGTTTCTTCAATATGCTGATCACATCAATAGCTGAGCACCCGCCTAAAGCCATTAACAGGCTTTGCATTGGGCGAACACCATAGTTCAGACCGCCGCTTTCAGGGCTGCTGTCCATTTTAATAGTGTGACCGTTTTCATCTGTAGCCTCGAAGCCGAAATCACCGTGTACACGCGAAAGTTGAATAGTAGGCATGTTATAATAATTAAAGGTTGCAAAGTTATCATTTTTAGGCAGGAATGTTACCTAAGAGGCACAAATCTGACTTTTGATAGATAAACTTTAAACTTAGGTTAATAAAAATACTTTTAATAACCGTTTCTACGGCTTCTGTTACAATAAGTTTTGTTTGGGAGGATGGTTGTAATAGTGTAATAATTGAAGTAGTTGTAATGAGATTAAGGAAGTAAGTCCATTTAACCAATACAACCAGTAAGACCAATACAACTATTTTATCTGTCTTTTACAGGAATAACCAATTTTAAACCCGACCAGGTTTCATCAACGGCACAGACCTTGATATCCACCAGCCCGATCTGTAAGGCAAAATTGCGGATGATATCTTCTGTAATATCAGTTGTTACTTTGGATGCTTTCTTGGGCCAGGACACCCAAATTGAACGGTTGGGTTTTATGCGGGTCTTTAATTGTGGGAGTATGGATTTATATTCTTCCTGGCTTTTAGTAAAGAAATGGATCAGATCAAGTTTGGCATCTTCATCATTTTCGAAATGCAAATTAGCAGGAAGATCGGTAAAAAGGCACAAATAATATTCAGGCGCATTTATCAAATTAATATGAAAATCGCCTTTTATCCCCAGTTTTTTGGCCAGCGGCGTACCAGAGTAACCGGCAGGTTTAATTTGTCCGGAGTCAATTAACGGGTCCATGTATTCTGATCTGATTTAAATGATGCTGCAAATGTTCTAAATAATCGTTTGCCAGCCATTCAACTGTATGTAGCTTGACCTCCGTTTTTCCACTGTCACATTGAGCATGCATTCTGTCGGTTGGATAATTATCCAGCACATGAATGATCTGCAGGTTCAGGATTTTCCATAGTTGCAACACCTCATCCTGGGTCATTTCCTGGTAATGCTGCGCTTTTACCCAGTCATCCTGTTCATAAACCAGTTTAAAGTTTTCTTCATAAGTGCATCTGATAAAGCGCTGCAGATTGATCATGGCACTATCGCATAAGTGTCCCATGATCTCCTTTTTTGACCATTTGCCAGGTGCCGGCCTGGTGTTCCAATCAATAGGACGATTGTCGGGGTTATTGAGCGATTTGATGAACTGGTAAATCGCCGTTAATATATTTTTTGATACCTGTTTCATGGCAGCGATATCTGTGACTAAATATAGCAATGAAATCTTAAACTTTTTTACAAAAAACTACTACCTTCAACATCTGAATAAGCTCTATGGCCCTTAACTATATCTGGATTTTCTTTTTTGTTATTGCATTCATCCTTGCCCTCGTAAAATTGATCTTTTTGGGCGATACAGAAGCTTTTAAATCAATTGTTGACAGTTTATTCAGTTCGTCGCAAACAGCTGTAATGGACATTGCCCTGCCGTTGATCGGTGCAATGACTTTCTGGCTGGGCATCATGAAAATTGGCGAAAAAGCAGGTGCCATTAACTTCCTTTCGCGTATCGTAGGACCATTTTTCCGCCGCATATTTCCAGAAATACCTAAACACCACCCTGCCCTTGGAAATATCCTGATGAGTTTTTCGGCAAATTTACTTGGATTGTTAAACGCTGCCACTCCGCTTGGTTTAAAAGCGATGGATAGCATGCAGGAGATCAACGAAGACAAGGAAACAGCCAGCAATGCACAGATCATGTTCCTGGTGCTTTTAACATCGGGTATGCAACTACTTCCTGTTGCTATTATTGCACAACGCGCTATCCTCCACGCAAAAGATCCAACGGATGTTTTTATTCCTTGTATCATAGCCACTTATGTATCTGCGGTTATTGGTATGATAGCTGTAGCTATTAAGCAGAGAATTAATTTATTCGATAAGGTGATCATTGCCTGGCTTGGCGGTGTCAGCTTATTCATTACTGCAATGGTGTGGTTCTTTACTACTCACCTTACTAAAGAACAGATCAGCACATTCTCGAAAATAACAAGCAACCTGTTGCTATTTGCCATACCTGTTATATTCATTTTAGGCGGAATGCTTAAGAAGATCAACGTTTTTGAAGCATTTATTGATGGCGCAAAAAGTGGTTTTGATACCTGTATTAAGATCATCCCATACCTGGTGGCTATGCTGGTAGGGATTGCAGTATTTCGCAGCTGCGGTGCCTTGGGCTATATGAATGATGGTTTGAGATGGGCAGTAAACGGCTTAGGACTGGATACTCGCTTTGTAGATGCCATGCCGGTAGCCTATATGAAACCATTGAGTGGTTCAGGATCGCGCGCAATGATGATCACCACTATGCAGAGCTTTGGGCCGGATAGTTTTGCAGGACGTTTGGGCTGTGTTTTCAATGGTTCAGCTGATACCACGTTTTATATTGTTGCATTATATTTCGGATCTGTTGGCATTAAAAAATTCCGTTATTCAATACCTTTCGGTCTAATCGCCGATCTGGCCGGAATTATAGCTGCAATTTTCGTTTCCTACCTGTTTTTTGGATAAACTTATCCACATTTCGGTTATTTTTCACTTCAGATATTATAATTAACTGTCAGTTAATCAAAGGATTCTATCCGACCTCATTTTTAGGCTTTTTTAACAAGTTCGTTTTAGCTAAAATACTGCAACCCAACACACTCTATTTCGTATAAAGGCTGAAGTTAGTTCTAATCACTTAAAGCCTGCATTTCTATTAAAGCAGGTTTTCTTGCTAAAAAGGGTAAGAACAACTGTTAGGCATACCCTTACAATTAAACCGGGAAAATGTATGGATAAAACCTTTACGAAACATTTGTTCTTTTTAGCAATACTCCTATTTTCAATAACAGGTGCTTTTGCTCAAACTATAACGGTCGGCACGGTTGATCCCGGACCGTATGGCCAGGGCTCATCCATTGCTGTTCCTATCAATGTAAATACTACGAGCGGATGTGTAAACTCTGGAAATACTTATAATTTATACTTATCAGATGCTTCAGGTAATTTCACTCCGGGTACTCTAATAGGAAGCTATACCGGAGTATATGCAACTTTTGTCAATGGTGTTATACCCAATGGTACTGCAGCCGGGGCTGGTTACAAAGTAGAGGTTAAATCAACTAATCCGGTGGTAACAAGCACGGTATCATCAGCTTTTACTATTTCAGGAAATACAGGTGTAACTGCTTCGCTCACAGAGTCCGAAACAGTTTCTCCCGGGGTATTCGGGCGATGTGTTGGCAGCACGTCAGCTTATAGTTTTACTTCCAGTGCCGGCGGTACCGTTACTGCCAGTTTCTTCAATGAAGGCTCTCAATCATATGAAGCTTCTAATGTTTCCGTCCCATACTCCTTTACTCCAAATACGGCCAATTATACCGTTACGGGTAAATCTGTTAATGCCAGCGGAACTGTAGGCACTTATGGTTATGAGCTTGTAAACAATGTAGTAGTTAATCCATTTAGCCCCTTCGGTACACCCTTTGTGTGTATTCCATCAGGCGGATCGGGTGATTTGCAATTTATCATGCCAATAACCGGGCCGGGAGGTATTATAAATAACTACCCTGGAACGACTTATACAGTTAATTGGGGGGATGGTACAAGTACTACTTTCACCTATTGCCAGATAGTTGCACTTGGTGGTATTTTGGTGCATACTTACGTATTGCCATCGTGCGGGCAAACATCTACCGGCGGAGCAACCAATTCATTAACCGTTGTAAGCCACGCTATAAGCCCTTACTGCGGTGAGGTTGCATCAGCCGCAACTACGTCCGCAAAAGTTATAATTACGCCAGTAACAAAGTTTTCCGCACCGTCCGTAGCATGCGTCGGAACAGCACTTACTATTCCAAATACCTCTGATCCCGGGCCTGATTACAGTATAGGCGCAGCTTCTACATGTGCCGTTAATGCAAACGCAAAGTACGACTGGACACTGGATGGTGTAGCTGTTGCTGGTTACCAGGGTGTTCCGCTGAGCAAATCATTTATTTTAGCCGCCACAACTACTCATGGCACGCATACATTAACACTTCATGCTGAAACACCAGCTATCGGTTGTGCATCAACCGATTATACACAAACGATTTGTTTTGAGGACCCGCCACAACCAGTTTTTACGATGCCAACCCCGTTGTGTGTAACTGGCGGGCCGGTATCCCCGACTAATACCTCTACCGTTGATAATACCTGTGCAGTTCCGCAATATATCTGGACAGTTACTGGTCCTGCAGCTGTCGGATACGCCGGCGGAACTAATGCAAACAGCGCAATACCGCAGTTCGTTTTCTCTGCTGCCGGTTTCTATACTGTCCAATTGGGTATAAGCTCATCTGGTTGTGGTGTAGTTAATGCGGCACCCCAAACTATTGCAGTTGATGCTGCGCCAACAACAACCATGTCTCCGGACGCTACAATTTGCGGTAATAATCTGACATTCACTTTCGATCCAAGCCAGACAACAACAAAAACGGTAGTATCAGGTACTACCCTGCCAACACCAACAACTTTCAGTTGGGTAATTACCGGGGGCGCATATAGCTTTCTTGGCGGCACAAACGCTACCAGCCAGTATCCTCAAATATTATTTGCAGACTATGCTACTTATACCATCCAGGTAACTAATACTAACTCCTGCGGAAGTTCGACTGCATCGCAAACACTTACGTTTGTTCAGGCACCTTCTGTAAGTGCAGGTGGTGACCAGACGGTCTGTGCAAGCAACCCTGCTGTTGTCCTGGCCGGAACCGTGACTGGCAGCTATACCAGCTATCAGTGGGTTGGAGGTACTGGAACATTCTCGCCAAATAGAACTACCGCCAACGCGACTTATACACCGTCAAACACCGAGATAACGGCTGGTACCGTTACATTGACATTCAAAGTGAACAACACCGCCGTTCCGGCACCATGTAATGTGGTAACGGATCAGATGAAGATCACCATTACCCCTACTGTATATATTACCAGTTCACCAACCGATGCAGCATGTTCGGGGCAAGCTCTTACTTACTTAATAACCGCGAGCAATCCCCTGGCAACCTTTACCTGGACGTCTTCTTTGACATCAGGTACAGCAACAGGGTTTACGGCATCCGGCAGTGGGCCTAATATAACTGATGTGATCACGAACAGCGGTAACACCGATGCAGTGGTTACTTATAATATCTTGCCAACCCTCAATGGTTGTCCGGGCACTCCATTTGTATTAAATGTAACTATACATCCGCTGCCTACTATTACTGCGGTACCGGTAAATAATCCTATATGTAATAACCAGCCTGCGGATATTGTATTCACATCGAATGTAGCCAGTACTACTTACACCTGGACCAGTACCGCAAGTGCAAATATCAGCGGTAATACAAACCAGGCAACCGCATTGGTTACCAGTAGTATACAGGATATTCTAAGTAATTCAGGCACTATTGCCGGAACAGTAACCTATACCGTTACACCTTATAATGGAACATGCCCGGGGCCACCTGTGGTTACAACTATTACGGTGGAGCCGACTCCTATCGCATCAAACGCCGGGCCTAATGATGAAGTTTGTGCCAGTACAACTTATACATTGCAGGGTAATAACCCTGCACCAGGTACAGGTAAATGGACCGTTGTTGGCAGTCCGGCAGGAGTTACTTTTAATGACGACACCAATCCAAATGCCATAGCAAGTGGTTTGGTACCCGGCAACATTTATCAATTTACATGGACAATAACAGATTATCCATCATGTCCTTCAACTTCAAGCACAGTTAGCATAACAATTGATAAATCGCCTGTTGGAGGTACTACCGGAACCGACGCACATGTTTGTTCAGGAAGCAATGTTGGAACTATTACGCTTGCCGGTCAGTTCGGCAGCGTAGTTCGCTGGGAATCATCTATTGATAATGGCACCACCTGGCAGCCAATTGCCAATACCGGTACTACTCAGCCATATTCAAATCTAACACAAACAACCTTGTACAGGGCTATGATCCACAATGGTGTTTGTCCGGATGTTGCCTCAACAGTAACAACAATTACCGTTGATGCTCCACCTAATGCTGCCAATGCCGGGCCAAATGATGAGGTTTGTAATACCACTACTTATACTTTGCAGGGAAACAACCCTTCACCAAGTACAGGTAAATGGACTGTAGTTGGTAGTCCTGCAGGTGTTACTTTTGATGATGACACTAAACCGAATGCTGTTGTGAGCGGATTGGTGCCGGGAACTACTTATCAATTTACCTGGACAGTTTCTAATACAGCATCTTGTCCGCCAACAACAAGCACGGTTACTATACAGATTGATAAAGCTCCTGTTGGAGGTACGACCGGAACTGACGCACACGTTTGTTCTGGTACGAATGCCGGATCTATTACGCTTGCAGGCCAGTTTGGTACTATCGTAAGCTGGGAATCATCTGTCGATAATGGCACCTCCTGGCAGACCATCAGCAACACCAGCACGACGTTTTCTTATGCCAACTTAACACAGACCACTCAATACAGGGCTGTTATTCATAATGGCGTTTGTCCGGATGCAAAGTCATCGATAACCACTATTACGGTTGATGCTCCGCCAATAGCATCAGTTGCCGGACCGGATGACGAAGTTTGTGCCAATACTACTTATACCCTGCAAGGTAACAACCCTGCACCAGGTACGGGTAAATGGACTGTAATAGGTAACCCTCCGGGCGTTAGTTTCAACGATGATACCAATCCAAATGCCGTTGTAAGCGGACTTGTACCAGGAAGCACTTACCAGTTTACATGGACCATTTCCAACACCGCAGCTTGTCCGTCAACCTCAAGTACTGTTAACATTTCTATCGACAAAGCACCCGTTGGCGGTACAACCGGAACAGACGCTCACGTTTGTTTGGGGACTAATGCCGGAACTATTACACTTACCGGCCAATTCGGTACGATTGTACGCTGGGAATCATCTATTGATAATGGCGCTACATGGCAGGCTATTGCTAATGCTACCACGATCCAATCTTATACAAATCTGACACAGACTACCCAGTATCGCGTGATGCTTCATAATGGTATTTGTCCTGATGCCCCTTCGTCAGTAACAACTATTACTGTAGATCAGCCGCCAATTGCATCAAATGCAGGTCCTGATGCTGTGGTATGTAATACAACAATATATACATTACAAGGCAACAATCCTGCACCGGGCACAGGTAAGTGGACAGTTGCAGGTAATCCTCCGGGTGTTACTTTCAATGATGATACCAGCCCTAATGCTGTTGTAAGCGGGTTAGTACCTGGGACTGCTTATCAATTTACCTGGACAATCTCAAACACTGCATCTTGTCCATCAACTTCAAGTTCGGTTAATATTACTGTTGACAAAGCTCCTGTTGGCGGAACTACTTTGAGCGATACACATGTTTGTTCGGGAACCAATGTGGGCGTAATAACGCTTACAGGGCAGTTTGGAACTGTCTTACGTTGGGAGTCTTCTGTTGACAATGGAGCAACTTGGCAAACCATTACAAACATTACTACCACTCTGAACTATTTAAATCTGACTCAAACAACTCAATATAGGGCTTTCCTGCATAATACCAGTACTTGTCCGGATGTGCCATCAACAGTAACTACCATTACTGTCGATCCTCCGCCAACTGCGTCTAACCCAGGTCCGAATGATGAGGTTTGTAGTACTAATACTTATACCCTTCAGGGTAATAATCCGTCGCCAAGTACAGGTAAATGGACAATGGTAAGCGGGCCGTCTGCTGCTGTTTTCTCAGACGACACCAATCCAAATGCAGTTGCAACCGGATTGGTACCGGGTACTTATGTGTTCCGCTGGACGATCACCAATACAGCTGCCTGTCCTTCAAACGCCAATGATGTTACCATCATTATTGATAAAGCACCAATAGGTGGTACAACTACTAGTGACGCTACAGTTTGTGCGGGTACTAATGGTGGTCCTATAACGCTTGCTGGTCAGTTTGGTACAATTGTAAAATGGGAGTCATCAATAGACAACGGTGCAACCTGGCAGCCAATCTTTAATACCAGCGTTACTTTAAATTATTCCAACTTAACACAAACTACTAAATATCGTGCTGTACTACACAATGGTGTTTGTCCTGATGTTCGTTCATCTATAACTACTATTACTGTTGATCAGCCACCTATTGCTGCAGTTGCCGGTCCGGATAATGAAGTTTGCAGCTCGGCAACTTATACACTGCAAGGTAATAACCCTGCACCTGGTACAGGTACCTGGACAATGGTAAGCGGGCCTTCCACCGCCACGTTCTCTAATGCAACCAGCCCAAATGCAGTAGCAACCAGCTTAGTAACCGGTGTATATGTATTCCGTTGGACAATTACTAATACAGCTGCTTGTCCTCCAACCCATGATGATGTAACTATCACTATCGATCAGGCGCCCGTTGGTGGTACCACATCAAGTGACGCAACAGTTTGCGCAGGTACAAATGCAGGCTTGATAACGCTAACAGGTCAGTTTGGCACTATAGTCCGTTGGGAATCATCTATAGACAATGGTGCATCATGGCAGACTGTAGCTAACACCACTGCTAACTATGTATATTCGAATTTAACGCAAACCACACAATACCGGGTTTGGCTGCATAATGGTATTTGTCCTGACGTTCCGTCGTCACTAACCACCATAACTGTAGATCAACCGCCAATCGCTGCAATTGCAGGCCCAAATGACGAGGTATGTAGTTCATCTGTCTATACACTTCAGGGCAACAATCCTGCTCCAAATAATGGTAAATGGACCATGGTGAGCGGGCCGTCGGCAGCTATTTTCTCAGATGATACCAAAGCAAATGCGGTAGTAAGCGGATTGGTACCGGGAGTTTATGTGTTCCGTTGGACAATCAGCAATACAGCAGCTTGTGCCCCGACTCATGATGATGTGACCATTACGATCGATAAAGCTCCCATAGGCGGCACCACCACGAGTGATGCAACGGTTTGCGCCGGCAGTAATGGTGCTCCTATTACACTTGCAGGGCAATTTGGCTCTGTTGTACGCTGGGAATCATCAACAGACAATGGTGCTTCATGGCAGATAATAGCCAATACAACCACTACACTTACTTATTCGAACTTAACCCAGACCACACAATATAGGGCTATGTTGCATAATGGCATATGCCCTGATGTACCGTCTACAGTAACCACCATTACTGTAGATCAACCCCCAATCGCTGCAATTGCAGGTCCGGACGAGGAAATTTGTAGTACAAACACATATACACTACAAGGCAATAATCCCGCTCCAAATACCGGTAAATGGACCATGTTAAGCGGGCCGTCTACTGCTATTTTCTCAGACGATACCAAAGCCAATGCGATAGCAACCGGCTTAGTGCCGGGAGTTTATGTGTTCCGTTGGACAATTAGTAATACTGCTGCCTGTCCGTCCACACATGATGATGTTACAATTACTATAGACCCGGCACCTGTGGGTGGCACAACCTCAAGTGATGCAACAGTTTGCCAGGGCAGTAATGCCGGACTGATAACACTTGCCGGTCAAATGGGTAATATTGTTCGCTGGGAATCATCTACGGACAATGGCGCTTCATGGCAACCGATAGCCAGTACCAGCAGTACGATTTCTTACGCTAACTTAACACAAACAACTCAATATCACGCTGTAGTACATAACGGCGTGTGTCCAGACGTTGCTTCGTCAGTAACGACAATTACAGTTGATCTTCCCCCGGTTGCCGCTAATGCCGGGCCGGATGATGAAGTATGTAACGCAGCCGTTTATACCCTTAAAGGTAACACGCCTCCGGGGCCAAATAAAGGTCAATGGAGCATGGTGACCGGTCCATCGTTACCTACGTTCTCTGATCCAACCGACCCACAGGCAGTAGTAAGTGGATTGATGCCGGGTACATACACATTCCGCTGGACAATCAGTAACACAGCAGCCTGTCCTCCGACACATGATGATGTGATCATCACTATTGACAAGGCGCCTGTGGGCGGAAATACGTCAAGCAACGAAACGGTTTGTTCAGGCGGAAATAGTGGACAGATTCATCTAGCAAGCCAGTTTGGCTCTGTAGCAAGATGGGAGTTTTCTGTTGACAACGGTAATACCTGGCAGCCGATTGCGAACACGACCACGGTACAATCCTATTTAAATCTGACACAAACAACTCAATACAGGGCTGTAGTGCACAACGGTATTACCTGCCCGGATTCGTATTCAACGCCTACGATAATTACTGTTAACCCACAAACACCAATTGCTGATGCCGGTCAAAACTATAATTTATGTAATCAGACCAGCACGATCTTAAAGGGCAATAACCCAGGATCATTTGTCGGTGCATGGACACAAACCGGCGGCCCGGCAGTAACTATTGCTGATCCGAATAACTATACGACATCAGTTACAGGTATGACCGGTGGCAACGTTTACAAGTTCACCTGGACAATAAAAGGTTTGCCACCATGCGGTGATACCTTCGCTGAAATTACCATCGGTGTATCTTCTGATATTACACCAAGCTTTGCGATGGATCAAAACCATGGTTGCGGACCGGTAGTAGTTACATTTACCAATACGTCTACCCCTGCGCCAACCGGTACGTTTGTTTGGAATTTTGGTGATGGATCGCCACAGGTAACAGCTATAAACCCACCCGCTCATACCTTCCAGCCATCAAATGATGGTACTGAGGCTGTTTATGAGGTCACTATGATACCGACAAGTAATTGCGGTTCACAAGCGCCTTATGTAGCTTACGTAAAAGTTAGTTCTGCTAAACCGGTTGCAAGTTTCAATCCGGCTCAAACATCTGCCTGCGGTACATTTACGCTTTCTGCACAAAACTTATCGCCTGGAAATAATGCACAGTATGATTTTTACCTGAAAGACGCAAATGGTAACATAGTGCAACATTTAACTTATCCGGATACACGGGATGCTGTCTTCCAACCAATGACGGTAACTCAGCAAACTTATTATTCGATGTATTTGGTTGTTATAGATAAGTGCGGTAACCAGGCTACTTCTCCGGCTGTTAATATACCGGTTTCACCATCATCATTGATATCGAATATACAGATCAAAGGTAATGCCAGCAATGTTTGTATAGGCAGTCCGGTAACGTTCCAGAATACCTCAACAGGCGGCGACAGATTTACGATCACTATCTATGACTCCAATAAGAAGCCTATACTAACCATGCCTGCCGGAACCGGTGACATCAATTATACACCTACGGCTACAGGTGCATATTATGTATCGATAACTGCCGGAAATACTGGCTGTGGTGATGCACCAGAGTCGGCACTGGTACCGTTTACAGTTTATCCTATCCCTGCTCCAAGCTTTACCTGGACAGCCGATCAGAATTTCAATGTAACTTTCAACAATACAACTCCTGATGTAGCAAATATTCCGGCAGCATCATTAGTCTATAAGTGGGATTTTGGTGATGGTTCGACTTTTGATCCATCTTATATCCCTGCTACTCATCACTTTGATTTTAGTAAGGCCCCATTTACGGTTACTTTGACGGCGACAACACCGGGTACAGATTGTTCTGGAGTGACTTCGCAAAGCATAAATATTACATTTAAGGGTAACTTATTTTTACCAAATGCGTTTATTCCAGCTAGCTCAGATAAAAACCTGAATACATTCATTGCAAAAGGATTCGGGATGAAAACATGGCGAATGCAGATATTCAACAATTTCGGTCAGCTGGTTTGGGAAACTACCAAGTTAGATAATAACGGCGCGCCTGTTGATGGTTGGGATGGAACTTATAAAGGCAGAATTGTAGAACAGGGTGTTTACATATGGCAAATAAGTGCCACGCTTTTAAACGGCGAAGAATGGAAAGGAATGTCATACCATAATTCATCACCAAGCAAAACAGGTGCTATACATTTAATAAGATAATACAACAATACAAGGTGAAGAATAATTTGGTTATGAGGTGGTTAGTGCTTCTGATAGTACTGATGCAAAGCTTTGCAAGCTTTGCACAGGATCACCTGTATTCCCAATTCTTTAATTCGCCCCTGTATCTTAACCCTGCGCTTACTGGTCAGTTTAAAGCCGACCTTCGGATGAACTTAATTTACCGTAACCAGTGGACGGCTGTGCCGGGTACTTTATCATACGTTTCGGGTTCTATAGATTGGAATATTCCGCGATTTGGCGGAGGTATTGGTCTGTTATTTACGCGAAGCAGCGAAGGTACCGCATACCTGGATAAAACCAATTTATCAGGCTTATACTCATATAGCATCGGCTCCGAAGACTTTGTGCTTTCATTCGGGCTGCAGGCTGGGTTTACCCAACGAAAAATAGATTATAACAAACTCATTTTTGACGATCAATTAGATCCGACAATAGGCGTTATTCCTGGCGCCACTTCGGCAGCAACTCAATTGCCATTTAACAATAAGTTTTATTTTGATACAGGCATCGGTACAAATCTGGTAATCGGCGAATTTAATATCGGTGCAGCATTGCAGCACGTCAATCAACCAAATGAATCATTTACTGGTTTGCCGGCTAAGTTGCCGATGAGAATAAATACCCATGTCAGTTATCGGCTGAATCTCGATCCTTTCGAAAATATGGACGATGATGATAAATCTTATGTGATTCCATCAATTGTTTATTACCGCCAGGATCAGTTTCAATCATATAGTATTGGCATGCAATATAAGCGCCGTGGAATAAATGTTGGACTTTCGTATAGAAGCGGTGCAAAAACAGGGCCCAGTGCTGTCGTTTTATCTCTTATATTTGATCTGTTTATTAACAAGGAAGGTGGCGAGAAATTGCGTTTTGGTTTTAGCCATGATGCGGCCGCTCAAGGCCTTACCTATGGTAATACCGCAGGTAGTACCGAAGGAAGTATAGGATACGAAACGACTTTACCTTCAAGCAATGGCGATGGATCGCCTGGGCGATTTGAAGGTGCAAGGCGTTGTTATGAGTTTTATTGATGTCAAAGAACTACGTTAACAACCAGCAACAAAAAAAGCAATTTGCTTATAAGTTGATCATATTCCTGATCATACTTGCAGTTACTTTTACCTTTGTCCTCATCAAGTTTGCACTTACCGGCACCAATAAAGAGGTAGTAAACAACCCTCCTAAAAACGAAGATGTTTATACCATCGCGAAGCAATTTGTAAAGCAGGATGTGAAAACTTCTAATATTGTCTTTCCTGAAACCGGATATCAATTTGATCAGAAGACAGACTCTACATACACAATAAAATCTTATCTGGAGTCAAAAGACCTAAGTGGGCAGAAGACAGTAACCCCTTTTGTAATCACATTACAATTTTTTGGCGGAGATGCGCTGAATAAAAGCAGGTGGAAGATGGTTAGCCTTATTAAGGATTGATATATAAAAAAAGCACCCCGAAATCATCGGGATGCTTCAATCACTCTAAAACAATCACCTCTAAATTAAGAAGTCTCTTTAATAATTATATATTGTGTATATTATTGACCAAATAATTTAATTAGTCAAATATACCAAATTAGGTGGTCGTTAACTTAACGTTAATCTCTTTTTGACCCCGAGGTGACAGTAGGTCAGAACTTTAAACCCTTGATGAAGATATCGATAAGTAACAAACGTTTGTTGTGAATCTCATCCAGGTGCTCTTTCTTCGGAAAACTGTTCTTTTTACTATAAGCTGCCGACCCAACCCTTACACCATGCAATGCATCTAATAATAATCCAACAATTTCTCCTGGATTTTCTACAGCTTTTATTTTACCCCGTTCAGCTTCTGCTATTACAGTATCACCTAACAGGTTAATTTCAGACTGGCGGATATCTTCAACTATTTCCCATATGGCATCAGGCATATTTTGCTCATTGAGCCTGAAATAATCGAAGAAATTATAATTATTTAATATGAAATTATGATGCGTATCGATTTGAAATACAAAAGCCTCTTTCAGGTCAGTGATCTTGCCGATATTATCTTGCAACGTTTTCAGATAATCATAAGCAAGCTTGCGTGTTACAGCAATGTATAGTTGGCTCTTATCGGGAAAGTAATAATAAAGTAAGGCTTTGGATAGAGACAATGAACCAGCGATCTCATTCATTGTGGTCTTGGAGTAACCATAATGCAAAAATTGTTCATATGCTGCCTCTAATATTTTTTCTCTCTTAATATCCTGTTGTTCGCTTATTACACCCATTAAATATTAAATGTTAGATAGACAAATTTTGACTTTTCAAACAAATCTATCAAAAAATCTAACATTGCAATGTCATTTTTACACAATGAGCTTAACAACCTTAGTCGTCATTATTTTAAATTCACATTTCACCTGTTTACCAGATATAACAAAAGCTGCCCTGATAAACAGGACAGCTTTTGTTATATGAATTGTATTTGGATTAAGCCATTTGGCCTTCTTCAATTTCTTTTGGTTCTTCAACAGACTCTTTTTTCTTAAAGAGTGCTGATTTGATACGTACTCTGATAATATACATACATGGTACTAGTATAAGTGTAATAACGGTTGCAAAACCTAAGCCGAATATCATTGTCCATGATAATGGACCCCAGAATGCAACATTATCACCACCAAAGTAAATATGTGGTTTAAATGAAGTGAATAATCCTGCAAAGTCGATATTGAAGCCTACTGCCAACGGAATTAATCCGAGCATAGCCGCGGTAGCTGTTAACAATACCGGCGTCATACGGGTGCGGGCTGCTTCTACTACAGCATCGTGCAGGCTCGCTCCCTGCTCTATCAGCATATCGGTAAACTCAACCAACAAGATGCCATTTCTAACCACAACACCGGCCAGCGCCACAATACCAATACCTGTCATTACGATAGAGATGGTCATTTTAAATATGGCCACACCCAGGAACACACCTATGATACTGAAGAATATTTCCGTCAGGATGATAAAGGTCTTCCCTATCGAGTTAAACTGTGTCATTAATATAATCAGGATTATGCCGAAAGAGATCATCAAAGCAGTACCTAAAAATGTTGCAGCTTCTACCTGGTCTTCCTGCCCACCACCCATTCGGATGCTTACACCATCAGGTACCCTGAAGTTTTTAATAGCCTGTGCAATCGCTACGTTCACCTCATTTGCATTTGCTGATTTCAACACATTCGAGCCTAAAGTGATCACGCGTCTTGATTGTTTATGCTTGATATTAGCATAGGTATTGGTATACCTTATATCCGTAAACGCCGAAATAGGTACCTGGCGAATCGAACCGCCTGTAGCCAAATCGCGATAGGTTATTTTCAGGTTTTTTAAAGCGTCGATATTATCGCGTTGAGCCTTTTGTGCACGAACATCGATTTCATAGTTATCTTCTTTAGTGTTTCTGAAATCAGAAGCCTTAAAACCATATACTGAGGTAAATAATGCCTGGTTTATCTGTGATGTGGTAATACCTTCACGGTTCGCACGTTCACGGTCTACATCAAATACGATCTCAGGTTTATCGTTCTGTACATCGGGTGTTAGATTCTCAATACCGGCTATGTTTTGTTGCTCAATGAATTTCTTTAGCCTGTCGCTGGTTCTTACCAATGTATCCAGGTTATCGCCTATCATCTCGATACTAATATCTTTTTGTACCGGCGGACCTGCATTTTCCTGCGCAACGGAGATTTTTACTCCAGGCATACCTTGTACAGACCGACGGATATTTTCCATTACCTTCTTGGTATCCTTGCCATTACGCTTGCCAAACTCAACGAAAGCCACAGTAATTTTACCTTTATTGTAATAGGTGCCCTGGTCTTCATCAGTGGGGTCAGTCACACCAACTGAAACGTTGGATATAATAGATGATACGATATCTTTATCCGGTTCCACTACGGCCGCTACCTTTTTCTCCAATTTGGCAACTACATCGTTTGTATAAGTCTGATCAGTTCCAATCGGCATAGTCACGTACACGTAAGTAAAGTTAGGGTCACCTGCCGGGAAGAACTCTACTTTAGGACTACGAGCTATGGTAAACCCGATAGTGAAAATAAACAGCACAACAATGCCTGACAATACCCACCATGGCCTTTGTACCGCCCATTCCAGGCGTTTTGCATACCAGGTTTGAAACTTAGGCCATCCATTTTTCTGGAACCTATCGATCCAACGCATCAGGAAGAAATGGTTCAGCAGGTACAATAATGCTGCGAACACTACAAAGTTTCCAACACCCCGGTTCATCAGATAGCCTAAAATGGCTGCACCACCTAGAAACAGTAAAGCGCGTATTACTTTTCTGTCGAATTTTGGATTATCGTGCTCACCGTCATGGTGCGGTTTCATAAAGTCAACCGCAAAAACCGGGTTCATAATATAAGCCACCACCAATGACGCTAATAATGTGATAATCAAAGTAATTGGTAGGAAGAACATGAAATGCCCGATCAAACTGTTCCAGAATGCCAGTGGTACGAAAGGTGCCAGAGTGGTCATAGTACCAGAAAATACTGGCAGGAACACCTCACCAGCAGCCATTTTAGCCGCTTGTTTAATTGGTACTTTGCCGTTAGCAAAAATACGGTGCGTATTCTCGATCACCACAATAGCGTCGTCTACCACTATACCTAATGCAAGCAGGAACGAGAATAATACGATCATGTTCAGGGTAAACCCAATCGCCGGCATTATTAAAAATGCGATGAAACACGATAATGGTACCGATAATGCCACGAAGATGGCATTGGTGCTACCCATAAAGAACATCAAGATGATAGTTACCAATATAAAGCCGATCACTATAGTATTGATCAGATCGTTCAGCGTAGTACGGGTTTTGTCCGACTGATCGCCTGTAACCGTAATGTTTAATCCTTTAGGAAATATGGTTTTTTGTTTGTCTTTTATCAGCTGATTGATCTTATCTGATGCCTCGATCAGGTTTTCACCTGATCGTTTACTAACGTTAAGCGTAATAACGTTTTTAAAGTTAGGATCGTCATTGGTTTTCAAGCGGGCATAACTTTCCTGATCCTGGAATGCGTCTTTTACTTCAGCAATATCGCGCAGGTAAACAGCTTTGCCTTGTGGATTCCTGATCACCATTGCGGCTACTTCATCCGCATTCTTGAAGTCTTCTTTTATATCGATAGCACGTTGTACACCGGCTGTCTTGATGTTACCAGCGGACGAAATCACGTTTTCGTTTCCAACCGCCTGGATAATATCATTGTAGCTTACTTGTGCAGCCGTCATTTTATTCAGGTCTACGTTGATCTGAATGTTTGGCTTCAGCGCACCTACTTCGTCCACTTTAGAAATTTCCTTCATGGCTTCAATATCATCCTTCAGGTTGTCAGCATATTCCTTTAGCTTTTTAAGGTCGTAGTTACCTGAAATGTTGATATACAGAATTGGAATATCGGCAACGTTAATATCCGATATAACCGATTCCTTCAACTGGTTATCATTCTGCGGCAGGTCCTGTTTAGCTTTATCAACTGCTTCCTTTACATCACGCTTAGCATCTTTAATGTCGACATTAGCTTGAAATTCAGCAGTGATGATAGAAACATTTTGCTGGGTGTTTGAAGTCACCTTTTTCAGTCCTTTAAGCGATTTTAATTGCTTCTCTATCTGTTTGGTTACCAGCGTTTCAATATTCTGCGGAGATTGGCCTCCGTAGGCAGTAGTTATAAATACTTTCGACTGCGCTATATCTGGAAAGTTCTCCTTAGGCAATCTGTTATAGCTTAACAAGCCAAGCAGTGTGATCAAAAATATCATCACATATACTGCAGTCTTATTATCTATCGCCCAGCTTGAGGGCTTAAATTCTTTTACAACATCTTTCATATCCTGTCGATTTTAGATGATTAATTAGCAGTTGATATTTTGATTTTATCGCCGTCTTCAACCTCGCTGGCGCCTTGAGTGATCAGTTTGTCACCATTGCCTAACCCAGTTAATATTTCTGCCTGGGTGCCCGAAATGGCGCCCACTTTTACCGTTTTCTTTTTCGCTTCACCGTTATCAGCAACAAATACATAATCACCTGATGTTGATCTTTGGACTGCATTAAGTGGGACTACGATTGAATTACTTTTTGAATAATCAGCGATCTTTATTACAGCGGTCATGTTAGGGCGCAAAGTTTTGCGCTCTGGTAATTTGATTTCGATAGCAAAGCTGCGTGATGCCTGGTCGATAACTTTTGCTGCGAAAGTCACCTTAGCCATTAATGAATCATTGGCATCAGGAACAACAACTTTTACATTATCACCCTTGTTGATATTTGCAACATACGATTCAGGAACATCCGCTTTGATCTTCAAAACATCGGCATTTACAATACGTATTCCTGTTGCACCTGGCGAAGCGATCTGACCCAATTTAAGATCCATCTGGTCAACAGACCCTGTTATAGGCGAAACAATACGATACAGGTTAGACTGTTGTTTTAAAGAAGCCACTTGCTTCTCAGATGCTTCAAAATTGCTTTTTGCCTGTAAAAACTGCACTTCGGTACCTATTTTCTGATCCCAAAGATTTTTCTGACGCTGATACACTGTTTTAGTAAGTTCAGCCTGAGCTTGTGCCTGTGCAATATTTTGTAAAAGCACGCTGTTGTCCAATTGTGCTAAAACCTGACCTTTGCTTACGTGGTCGCCAACTTTTACAAATAAACCAGTAATGGAGCCAGATGCCTGCGGATAAGCAATTACGTTATCCTGTGCATCAATACGGCCCTGTAACTGCACATAGTTGGTAAAGTTGCCAGATTTAACATCAACAACATTTACCTGAGTTCGTTTCACAGAATCAGTTGTTCCGAGCTCAGTCTGTAACTTAGTTATTTTAGAGTTCAGGTCAGCCTGCTCCTTTTTTAACTTATCCAGTTCAGCCTGTTTAGCTGCTTTACCCTGTGGCTGCTGGCTGCAAGCTGCCAATAATAAAATTGCCGGTATGTATAATAGTTTTTTCATGTTTTTATATCTGAGTCTGTTGTGATTGTTTATTGAATTTTTCCGTATGCTTTATCCAAGTCAACTTTGCTAACCAGGGCATCATACAAGCTTTGTATATATTTGTTATCAGCAGTTTCAAGATCTGTTTGCGCCTGGGTGACCTCAATGCTTGAGCCTACACCCTGTGCATATTTGATCTTCGATACCCGCAAAACTTCCTGCGCCAACTGTTGGTTTTGTTTTTGATTGTCTAGTGATTTTAAACTATTTAAATAAGTAATTCTGGCAGAATTGGCCTGTAGTAAAATGCCGTTCTTAAGATTCTCCAGATCATTTTGCGACTTCTGTACAGCGATCTCCGACTGTCTTAACTGATATTTGTGCTGCCCCCCAGAGTAAATTGGTACGTTAAGGCTTAATCCCACATAAGTTGCAGGGTATTGTGTATTAAAAAGGGAGCCCAGACTCTTACTTTGATAGCTAAGTGAAGAATTTCCTACAAATGCCAACGTTGGCATAAAATGTGCCTTTTTATTTTGAACATCCAGCAGATTCAATTTGACATTTGTTTCTTCAAGATTATACTCAATACGATTGTGATAGAATGTTGTGTCTCCGGTATCTGCCACATTGGGATCCATATGAACCTCGTCCAATTTGTCAGTCAGCGATAATTCTTCAGTGATCGGCATGCCCATCTGGAATTTTAATATCTGGTAATTCAGTATCAGTAATCTTACAGTGTTGTCTTTTGAGGTTTGCAGGTTATTATATTGAACCTGTATCCGTTGCACATCTATCTGTTCAACAAAGCCCTGTTTGTTTTGGGCCACAGTTTGGTCAACCTGCTGTTTTAACTGCACCAGGTCAGCGTCCAATAGCTTGATTTGCTCATTGCTTACCAATACCTGATAATATGCTTTGGTCACATTAACTCTTGTATCTATTCTTGATCGTCTATAAGAACGTTGAGACAATTCTTTATAGGTCTTTGAAGCTTTTAAACCTACCAAGTAAGAACCATCAAAAAGAAGTTGACTAAGCCCGATACCGGCGGCCGCATTGTACGGCTGGTATATGCTAAACTTATTGGTTCCGAAAATAACTGTAGGGGTTTTCAAGTAATCTGTAAAACTTGCTGTACCATTAATTTGCGGCAAACCAATACCGGTAGTTTCCTTTACTTTATATTCTGCGCTTTTAATATCCAGTGCAGCATTTTTTACAGTATCCTGGTGTTCATAGGCATAATTGATACAATCCTGCAAAGAAAAATTATGGGTTGTACCCGGTGGTGTTGAAGAAGTCTGCTGGGCATAACTGCTTAAAGTTAAGCCTAACAGAAGCAGCATAAATAGAAATAGATGTTTCATAATATATAGTGAGTTGTGTTTATTCGTTTTTGTTTGCATTACAAAAGTTTAAATCCTGTGTGACAGCCGTATGTCAATAGCATTCATTAATTTACCTGTTCGTGCAGGTTCCTATATTCATCCAATAGCTTATATCCTTCCAGTGTACAAACTCCGTAATTAAAATGTTCAAGAAATTGCTGCTGCACTTTCCATACGTTGAACTCTGAATGCGGAAAAAAGGTGGTATTAAAACCCATCTCTACCTGTATCATCCTCATTCTTGCAATTACCTTTACGTCAATATCGGGCCTTATATAACCCTGCTCAATCCCTTTTTTTAGAAGTTCCTCAAGCGTTTGAACTATCACCCCTGATTTGAAGTTCTGGAACTGCTTCCAGGCATCAGGATGATACTTCTGCATATCGTGTATCACAATCGGGTTGATCCTTGCGAAAATATCTTCTGAGCATTTCATCATATTGATCATTCCTTCAATGACATTGGTCGATTTGCTTACGATATCCCCCATCTGGTCTTCATCTTCCTTCAACTTCTTCTGCACCAGGGCTATAACCAATTCATTCTTATCTTTAAAAAACTGGTAGATAGTTTTCTTTGACATACCCAGGTGTTTGGCGATGTCGTCCATCGTCACGCTCTTGATCCCAGCTTTTAAAAAAAGCTCTTCACCGCCTAATATTATTCTCTCTGTTTGACTCATTGACTTAATAGGTCAAAACTATGGAAACATTTTTTGATTTCAAAGTTTCCTAAATAAATGACGTTTCCCAGACAATTTAAAGAACCAGTAGCAGTAGCAGTTTTCTTGCACTGAATATCACACCTATAAGACTGCTAATGCAAACTTAAAACTGCCACCGATTTTTGTTACCTTTGCCGAAATTTAGCACTGCATGACGCTCACACCGCTTTCGGCAATTTCTCCTATTGATGGCCGGTACCGTAATACTACAGCCGGATTGGCCGGTTACTTTTCAGAATATGCGCTTATAAAATACAGGGTATTTGTTGAAATCGAATATTTCATAGCCCTATGCGAATATCCTTTGCCTCAGCTTCAGCATTTTGATAAAAAAGTATCAGAAAAGTTACGCGATATCTACAGGAATTTTTCGGAAAATGATGCCCAGAGTATAAAGGACATTGAAAAGATCACCAACCACGACGTAAAAGCTGTCGAATATTTCATCAAAAAAGAGTTCGATAAACTTGGTCTTGAAAAGTATAAAGAGTTCATCCACTTTGGACTTACATCGCAGGATATTAATAACACATCCATTCCATATAGCTTCAAATTAGCTATTGATGAAGCTTATCTACCTGCTATTACAGAACTGATTGATCTACTAAAAAGTTATGCTGCTGAGTGGGCTACACTGCCTATGCTGGCACATACGCACGGACAGCCCGCGTCCCCAACACGTTTGGGAAAAGAGATCCAGGTATTTATTGAGCGTCTGGAAAATCAACTTCATCTATTAAAACAGGTACCTTATTCAGCAAAATTTGGGGGTGCTACAGGTAACTATAATGCGCATTATATTGCTTATCCTGAAATCGACTGGAAAAAATTCGGCGACCATTTTGTGAATAATATATTAGGCCTTAGCCGTTCGCAGTTTACTACGCAAATAGAGCATTACGATAACTTTGCAGCGCAATGTGATGCATTGAAAAGGATCAACAATATCCTGATAGACCTTGACCGGGATATCTGGTCTTATATCTCCATGAATTATTTTAAGCAAAAGATTACGGCAGGAGAAGTAGGTTCATCAGCTATGCCACACAAGGTTAACCCGATAGATTTTGAAAATTCTGAAGGTAACCTGGGCATCGCCAATGCTTTATTTGAGCACTTAGCGGGTAAATTACCTATCTCCCGTTTGCAAAGAGATTTAACAGACTCTACGGTTCTTCGTAACATTGGCGTTCCGGCAGCACATACATTGATCGCTATAAAATCAACTGTAAAAGGTCTAAACAAATTATTGTTGAATGAGCCTGTGATAACTGCACATTTGGAAGCAAACTGGGCAGTAGTGGCGGAAGCAATACAAACTATTTTACGACGTGAAGGTTATCCTAATCCATATGAAGCTTTAAAAGAGTTGACTCGTACGAACGCTGCGATCAATGCTGAAACAATAGCTGAATTCGTGGAAACCCTGCATGTAAACGAAGCTATAAAGGAAGAGATTAAGAAAATTAGTCCGTCTACTTATACAGGGATTTGATATGCAAATGAAAAAAACTTAATCTGCACATCTTTCAGGTCATAAAGGCGTCATAACAATCATCCCTATTGAAAGTAATCAAAAAGCTGTCTAACTTTGTTGTTCCATTAATTAAGAATTGAAATGAATATCAACGTATATACCGAATCGACCCCAAACCCGGCAACCATGAAGTTCATTGTGAACAAGTTGCTGATTAATGGCAGTGTCGATTATCCTACTAAGGAAAGCGCAGAACATTCTCCTTTTGCAAAGGAATTATATAAATTCTCATTTGTAAATGGTGTTTTCTTTGCCAGCAACTTTGTTACAGTAACCAAAACTGAAGGCAGTGACTGGAACGACCTCGAGCCAATTGTGAAAGAATTTGTAAAAGGTGCTGTGGAAGCTGAATATAAAGTTCAGATTGAGGAGCAACAGGAAGTAGCGTTTGAAGGTACCGAAGCAGAGATCAAAATTCAACAGATATTACAGGATTATGTTCGCCCGGCTGTTGAGCAGGATGGCGGAGCTATTCATTACAAGTCGTTCACCGACGGTATAGTAACTGTTGAACTTCGCGGTTCATGTAGCGGCTGTCCATCATCAACTGTTACGCTTAAAGCAGGTATCGAAAACCTGTTAAAAAGAATGGTTCCTGAAGTTACCGAGGTAGTTTCGGAAGCTATGTAATATTGAGATTACACCGATTGTTTTTGGATTACACTGATTTATCGGTGAAATCGTTCAATAATCGGTGTAATCATTAAAAATATTTTTGAATAGTCCCCAGCATTTCCTCCGTTATCTTACCGTTGGTTGCCAGTAGCTGACGGGAATTTAGTACTTCGTCTCCACCTTTATAATTCACTACTTGCCCACCAGCCTGCCGAACAATTACAATGCCAGCTGCAATATCCCAGGGATTCAAATTGTATTCATAAAATGCTTCGAATCTACCACAAGCCGTATAAGCTAAGTCGACTGCCGCAGAACCTAACCGGCGCAAACCATGACAGCTTTTCATCAGCTCGGTAAATAACGCGATGTAAGCAGGTTGCTTTTCAAAATCGTAATATGGGAATCCCGTTGCTATTAAGCTGCCTCCTACTGTTGGGTTATTGCTTACTTTGATTTCTTTGCCGTTCAGATAAGCAGGTGCGTCTTTCCAGGCATAAAAACATTCATCAAGATTGATCTCATAAACTACGCCTATAATTAATTCATCATATTCTTTCAGTGCAATACTCACAGAGAAGCTTGGAACGCCATGTATAAAATTGGTGGTGCCATCCAATGGGTCTATGATCCAGTTATAACGATCGCCTATTTTTGTAGTGGTTTTCTCTTCAGTAATAAATCCGGCTTCGGGCAATGCTTTTTCCAACTCGGTTACGATGATCTTCTCAGCGGTCTTATCGACATAAGATACAAGGTCGTTCAGACCTTTATATTCTATTCTGTCAGGATCAAAGTTTTTACGTTCCTGCCGGATGAAATCACCGGCCTGCTTGGCAACACGAATTACTTCGTTGGTTAGTTTTTCAAGATGCATGCCGCAAAGATAAGCTGAACGAAAACATCTTATGAATAAAATAGCTGGCGAAGAATAAACTTAACGCTGCGATTACACGTGCATAAGGCGGATAAACGTCCATTTCCTGTATCAGGAGCTTAACTACGGTCAGATTGGCAAAAAAACCTATGGTGGCTACCAATACAAACCGGACAAACTGTTTGGACGATCTGGTCTGTGATTCGTGAAATACCAAAAACTTGGTGATCAGGAAATTCACGATCACGCCAAGGAAAAATGATATTGCCAGTGAAAGCGAGAAATTACGAACGGTAAACGAAAATACTTTGTAAGTATGTTGGCTTAATAAATTATGATATAAGAGATAAAAGGCAGAAATATCTACCAAAAAGCCAACTCCTGCTGAAAATACAAATCTGAAAACCTGGTTCTTTACCAGTTTGTGCTGTAAAACTTGGCTAACCATTCGCTATGGGGGTCAATTGTTTTGAATTTCGTTTAGCTACAGCTATCAAAATTATTCCTCCTACTACTAATATAACTGAAATTAATTCCGCTTGCGTAAATTCTAATCGGCCAACTTTGTATTTTGTATTAACCCTGATCAGTTCGATAAGGAAGCGTTCTACCCCGGCCAGTATCATGTAAATACCAAACATAACGCCCGGTACTTTTATCTTATCGCGTATGCTCCATAAAAAGAAAAACAGGAGTATACAAACCACCGATTCATAAAATGATGTCGGATAAACCTGCATAGGTAACTCTTTGCAATACTTTCCAACGCACATAGGTATATCTACTCCCGCTTCATTCACATTGTGTGGGAATTTGAACCCCCACATCCAATCAGGCGCCCAGCTTAACCAATGTGGCTTCGGGTTAAAATTATTTATACCCCAGTCACCATCCCCTGACATCTGGCATCCTATACGGCCAATACCGTAAGATAACATCATACCCGGTGCGCCGATATCCAGCATGGTAAACGGTTTAACTCCATTTTTATTGGCTATGTACAATACGGCAGCACCGCCACATATCAGTCCACCAAAAAAGGTCAGTCCGGCAAAGCCGATGAGCATGCCAACAGGATCCGCTACAAACTGATCCCAGTTTTCTAATGCATTAAATATTTTGGCACCTGCAAAGCCTGCTATGGCTGCCCAAAGCAATATACTACCCATCAATTCATTTGGATGGACAGTTACCTGTTTAGTAACAGGTTGAGGTAGCACGTGCTTTTTCTTTTCACTATAAGCCCAGTAAGCAAAAATAGCAGCACCAATAATACCGCCTATCCAATTGCCGCGCCCGGATAAAATAAACCCTTGCGTGTCTTCTAAAAGTTTGTGATAGTTTACAGCAGCGTCAACCAGTTTATAACCTAAAATAAAACCGAATATGCCGTTGGCGATTAACTCACCGGAAGAAGCCGGTTCGCCAATAGTCACTGTACGTTCGAACGGATGTACATAGCCCAATTTTTCTTTCCGCTTAAATTCCTGCGAAAAGGCCCAATATGCCGCCAGGAAGGCAAAAGCCACAAAAAATCCAAAAGTTTGTATAGGAAGTGGAATATCGAGGCCTGTAAGATATTGGATGAGGGAACTAAGGGTTGGAAACATAGATGTTAATTTGCAGCGAATATAAACTTAATGCACTAATAATTCTTCGCCTTCGGTAATCTCCACGTCACCGTCAGATGAAATATTTGTTAAATAAACCGCCTTTAATTCGTTAACCAGCACAGGATCATACTTGGCCTTCACCTTCACATAGTTGCGGGTAAAACCATGCATAAAGCCGTCTTTAATGTCGCCTTCAAATAATACTTTTTCAGTTTTATGGAGCTGTGTTTCGTAAAATGCACGGCGTTTTTTATCTGAAAGGATATGCAGCATCTTGCTTCTTTCAGCACGAGTAGATCCCGGAACAGGGTTGCTCATTTCGGCGGCCAGGGTATTTTCCCTTTCCGAATAAGTGAACACATGCAGGTAAGACACATCCAGACCGTTCAGAAAGTTATAGGTATCAATAAAGTCCTCACGCGTTTCGTCCGGAAAACCAACGATCACATCTACGCCGATACAGCAATCCGGCATCAGTTCTTTTATTTTGGCTACCCTGTCGGCATATAGTTCCCTTTTATACCGGCGGCGCATTAAACCTAATATCTTATTATTTCCCGATTGTAGCGGGATATGGAAATGCGGCATGAAGCGTTTTGACTTTGCCACAAACTCAATGATCTCGTCCGTCAGTAGGTTGGGTTCGATAGATGAAATACGTATCCGCTCTATTCCTTCAACTTCATCCAGCGCTTTTACCAGGTCGAAGAATTTGTCTTCACGTTGACCATCGCGGATACCAAAATCTCCCAGATTAACCCCGGTAAGTACGATCTCTTTTACACCTGAAGTAACAATCTGCCGAGCCTGTTCCAGCACATGTTCAATAGTGTCGCTGCGACTGGCCCCGCGCGCAAGCGGAATAGTGCAGAATGAACAAGAATAATCACAACCGTCCTGGACTTTAAGGAAAGTGCGTGTACGGTCGCCAAATGAATAAGAGGAAACAAACTGGTTAGCTTCTGATACCGGCTGATTATAAACCAATGCTTTGGGTTGTTTGGTCAGGTCGGTAATATGATCGATGATCTGAAATTTCTCTGCAGCGCCCAGAACCATATCAACGCCCGGTATTTCGGAAATTTCTTTTGGTTTGAGCTGAGCATAGCAGCCAACAATAGTTACATATGCATTTGGAGAAATCTTCAGTGCTTCTTTAACAACTTTTTTGCACTTCTTATCGGCATTTTCGGTAACAGAACAAGTATTGATCACATATACATCGGGCGTATCGGTAAAACCAACCGTATCGTAACCGGCCTGATTAAACAGACGGCCAATGGTTGATGTTTCCGAATAGTTAAGCTTGCAACCTAATGTATAAAACGCGACTTTCTTATTCATTTGCGGCGCAAAGGTACTAAATTTAGAGATTAGTTAACTAGAGATCGGTGATTAGGTGCATTTTGACAATCAATCAATACGACCCTGCTCACTCCAACGATAGCTCTCGCTTTCCAATCCCATCAGATCGATTACCCGGTTTACAACTGTCATAGCTACTTCTTCAATACTTTTTGGTTTGCTATAGAAGGATGGCACCGCAGGACAAATAATACCACCAGCTTCAGTAACAGTGACCATGTTACGGATATGTATCAGGTTGAGCGGCGTATCGCGGGCCACCAGGATGAGTTTGCGGCGTTCTTTCAGGATCACATCAGCCGCGCGGGCAATCAGATCGTCTGATGTTCCGCTGGCAATGCGTCCGAGGGTTCCCATTGAGCATGGAATAACCACCATCGTATCAAAACGCGCTGAACCTGAGGCGAAAGGTGCCATAAAATCGTTCTTAGCGTAAATCTTATAAGGGAGCTTATCATAATCGGTATTATCCAGCTCAAATTGCCATACCTGTTTGGCATTATCCGACATCACAATAGCTAATTCAGCAATTTGAGTGCTTAATTGTTGCAGTTTTTGAAGCAATAATTGGGCATAAATAGCACCGCTGGCACCTGTAATGGCAACTACTATTTTTCTTTTCGACATCGAAACAAAGCTACAGATTAAAATCAGGCGCACAAAAAAGGGTCGAATACACGTACTCGACCCTACATCTACCTATGAAAAACATGCCCTATGAGAGGGCACTACAAATGTAAAAACAGTTTTTTAATTTTTAAACAATTTCTTAAAATATTTTTAATCGCTGCTTGAAAAATTTTTTTCGATCAAAATTTGAATTATCCCGTCCACCAATCCCACACTTGGAACATAGATGGCTTTGATATTTGCCCATTTCATTACGGACAGGTATATTTCACATGCCGGAATGATCACGTCTGCTCTGTCCTGATTGAGGCCCAACACGTTAATGCGGTCTTTTAGCGAGAAAGAATTAAGGTAACTATAAAGTGATTTTAACTTAACAAAGGTCAACGGAGCGGCATTCTTTTCTTCCGATAAACGATAAAGCTTATTGATATTGCCGCCTGTACCAATGCCATGAATGCTCTTGAAGTGTTTGGTATGATCGCGGATAAAGTCGCGCATCTCGTTCCAGGTTTCTTCTTTATCCTGGTTATCCAATATGCGTATTGTCCCGATATTGAACGATCTTGAGGCCTCCAATTTACCTTCGGTAAACAGCGACAATTCGGTACTACCACCGCCAACATCTATATAAAGATAGTTTTTGCTCTTATCTATACTTTGTTCAGCGTGGTTAGTATAGATGATCTTGGCTTCTTTTTGACCGGTAACTATCTCCAGGTCGATGTCAGCCTGTTCTTTCATTGTTCTGACAATATCTGCCCCGTTTTTAGCCTCACGCATAGCTGATGTAGCGAAAGCCATATAGTCGGATACTTTGTAAACGTCCATCAGGTTACGGAAGGCAATCATGGTTTTCACCAAATCGGTGGCTTTCCTTTCCGAAATAAATTGCTGCAGGAAAGCATCATCGCCCAAACGCAAGGGAACCCTTACGAGCGTATTTTTTTTGAATGAAACAGAATCGTTGTTTTCAATAATATCAGCTATAAGCAGTCTTACAGCGTTCGAACCAATATCTATAGCGGCGTATCTCAATTTTATAAGTGTTAACTTTTATATTTAAGGTAGTTGTAAATGTCTATCTGTGCACGGCAAGGAATATCGCTGTGCGTTTTATGGTATTTGTTGTTATTCTGGCTGTTGATCTCGCGGGCTTTAGTATTATCCTCCAATTGAATATTGATTATCTCCCTGACCTCTTTCTTTAGTTCCTCATCATATATCGGGAAGCCAACCTCCACCCTGTTATCAATATTCCGGGTCATAAAATCAGCAGAGGTCAGATATATGAGCTCTTTGCCACCATTGCAGTAAATATGTATCCGCGCATGCTCAAGATACTTATCTACAATACTGATCACTTCAATGTTTTCACTAAAGCCTTTTACCCCCGGAACTAAACAACACATTCCCCTGATGATCATCTTGATCTTTACTCCTGCGTTGCTCGCCTGGTATAGTTTTGTAATAATCTGCTCATCAGCAAGACTGTTCATTTTCAGGATCATATAAGCAGGCTTACCTGCTTTTGCATTCTTGATCTCATTATCTATGAGCTTGTAAATTGCAGGCCGCGAATCGATAGGTGAAACAATCAGATGCTTTAAGCCTTTGGCAAACTGGTTTTGTTTCAAGGCTTTAAAGACCTCGGCCAAATCGTCAGTCAGTTTTTTGTTTGCAGTGAATAATGTATGATCGGCATATATCCTGGCGGTACTTTCGTTAAAGTTTCCGGTTGACAGGAATGCATAATTAACAGGCTTGCCTTTTTCGGTACGGGTAACCAAACATATTTTAGAATGCACTTTATATCCGCTAATACCATAAAGCACGTTCACTCCTTCTTCTTCCAGCCTACTGCTATAAGTGATGTTATTTTGTTCATCAAATCGGGCGCGCAGTTCCATTAAACAGTTTACCTTCTTGCCGTTTTTTGCTGCATTAATAAGAGCGTGAATTATCCTGGAATTGCTTGCAACGCGATATAAAGAAATGCTGATCTCTTTAACCTTCGGATCGATCGCCGCTTCACGCAGAAAATGAATGATATAGTCAAATGACTGATAAGGGGTACTTACCATATAATCCTTCTGAGCGATCATCCCCATCAGACTCTTGCCGAATGACAAACCCTCAACTGGCAATGGTGGATATGGTGTATACTCCAGTTCAGGTCTGCCTACATTCGGGAAACTGATAAAATTTTTAAAATTCTGGTACCTGTTACCCGGAATAAGGCTTTCTGCATGCAATCCCATTTTGGTTACCAGGTAAGTAACCATTTCCAATGGCATTTCGGTGTCATAAAGCAAACGCATTGGCTTGCCTTTTTTTCTTTTTTGGAGGCTTTTACTTAAGGCGTCGATGAACTTCTCACTCACTTCTTTATCCAGGTCAAGTTCAGCATCACGGGTTAATTGGATAGAATAGGCCTCGATAGTATCATGGTCAAAAATGAAGAATATATCCTCTAATGCGTAACGGATGATATCGTCCAGCAGGATAATAAACTTTAGATTATTTGTATCCGGCAATATCAGGAACCGTGACAAGTTATCCGGGAATTCAATTAAGGCGTAACGCGATTTTTTACCGGTTGTCAGTTTTACAAAGAAGTATATCGCCCTATCTCTCAATTCAGGAAATGCCTGTGTTTCATCAAGCATTATAGGTACCAGTGTTGCCAGCAAACGTTCACGGAAATAATTCTTCACGAAAGCACCGCGGGTTACGTTTAGCTGCTTATCATTCAGGATGAATATTTTTTCTTCAGCGAGCTGTTTTACAATGATGTTCTCATACAGGTTATTAAACTTACGCTCCTGCTTTACAACCGCATTCTTTATCTGGTTTAGTATTTTCTTGGGATTGTAACCTAGTACCTCTTTCGCTTTCTCATTCAGGTTGGCCAGACGGCTCATAGTCGCAACGCGTACGCGGTAGAACTCATCCAGGTTGGACGAAAAAATGGCCAAAAAACGTATTCTGTCAATTAACGGGACCGTCTGATCAGAGGCTTCCTGTAAAACTCTGTCATTGAAGTATAACCAACTGATCTCTCTATTAATTAAAGGTATCTTTTTAATATCCATATAAATACGGCCCCGTAAAGCCCTGCTTACAAAACTGCCTATTTATTTGTTAAGTTAATATTAACTAAACTTTAAATAGCGACTATTTTAGTATATACAATTTACACACAAAACAGATTGAAATAAACTAACATGAAGTTTATATTACCATTTGTTGTAAAGGAATATAAATTTGTACAAATAACAACCCGATTATGCCATCATTCGATATCGTCAGCAAAATAGACGGACAAACACTGGACAACGCCATCAATACCGCAAAAAAGGAGATTTTGAACCGGTATGATTTTCACGACTCAAAGAGTACTATTGAATTAGATAAAAAGACCAATCAGATCACTATTGTGACCGAGAACGATATGCGCCTTAAAGCCATTAAGGATTCGATCATTAGTCGTATGGTGAAGCAAAGTATCGATCCTTCTGTCCTGGATGATGGTAAAGAGCAATATGCGTCAGGTAATATGATCCGAAAGGAACTTAAGATCAAAGAAGGCATCGATAAAACAACTGCTTCAAAAATTGTGAAAAAGATAAAGGATAGCGGACTAAAAGTGCAAGCCTCCATAATGGATGACCAGGTGCGAATACAAGGCAAAAAAATAGACGACCTGCAGGCCGTGATTAGCTTTTGCCGCAAAGAGGATTTTGGTCAGCCGCTGCAATATATTAATATGAGGAATTAAGGCTGATAGCTACATCTTTACTTCACCGATATCTATCAATGGAGTAACGTTTGTGTAATTGGGAATATCGCCCATTATTTGATCATTATGTACACTAAGCGCTGCCAAAAAATCATCTATTGTGTCAAAGTACATTTGCCCGACAGCAATATAAGCAGGTTTTGAACCCGGAACCCCTCCCGAAATTCCCTGAACTATCTCTGCTTTTTTTAATCGGCCTCCTAATAATCCCATTACCATGGGAACATGCTTTACGCAATAATAATCCCAATCGAAGGCCTTGCCTTCCTCATTTGGATATAGTACACTTACCTTTATCATAGCATTAAATTAATTATGTAAATAAATTTAATAATTTTATCTGATTTTCAACAATTTACCTAATTAATCTCAAGTAAAAACAGTGGTATTTATAGTTTGATATTGAATGCCCTCGCCATCACCGCCTGGTTAAAATATTCCGTGTACTCGACAATTTTTCCGGCTTTAAATCTGAAGGTACCGAGATACTCATTTTCGTATTTGCCGCCAGCTTTAATTTCAATTTCGCCTCTGAACTGTACAAAAAAGAAATCCGGATCCTCTGTAGCGTATATTTTTCGGGGGAATACCATCTTGCCAAAGTTGGCTGTAAGTCCACTGTATTGCTTGTAAATGCCTTCTGCGCCATCAAAGCTTTTTGGAAAACCTTCGGGAGCATACGGATTGAGTTGCTTTCCATCGGACGCAAAAATATTTTTCAAAAGATCAAATTGTTGCGTTTCAAGTGCTACAAAAAAGGTATCTACCACCGTTTTGTTAGATAGATTAATGTCATTCATAGGGTTAAATATTGATACTTCTAAAATAAATATATTTGATAATACTGGTCATATAGTTATATTAGATTGAAATCTGCGTACCTGTGCAGACCGAACCAATATTTCTTGTCACACTTAAATTAAAAACATCATGAGTTTATTATGGACACTTCTGTTAGGCGGCATCGCGGGTTGGCTTGCCGGCCAGGTAATGAAGGGCGATGGTTATGGAATTATTGTTGATATTATATTAGGCCTCGTCGGCGGTTGGCTTGGCGGCCATGTCTTAGCATGGTTAGGCATCCATTTCGCCGGGAATATTGGCTATCTGATTACCGCATTTATCGGAGCAGTTATTCTGGTATGGATCGTGAGGTTGATAAAAGGGAAATCCTGACTGATACAAAAAGGCCGCTTCGGAATCCGGAACGGCCTAATCAAACTAAACCAACAACTTACTTATGAAAACGACCTTTTAAAATCGGCCGGAAAGCGTCGTTATACTTTCGGGACTTTTATATTTTTCCGGGGCCTAAAGCCCTTCTACCAAATCACAACATTTAATCTCACTGCTCTCGGCACCCGGGAAAAATTATTTTACAGAGATTTCTCTGCTTTGAACCTTAGCTTCTTCTTTTTTAGCAACATTCAGCTTCAAGATACCATCGGTATATTCCGCTTCAATTTTAGCTTGGTCGGCTACTTCAGGTAAGGTGAATGACCTTACGAATGAAGTGTAACTATATTCGCGTTTGCTGTATTTCTTATCTTCTTCAACATTTTCAGCTTTCTTCTCAGTTGAAACGCTCAATACGTTTTTGTCAAGATTGATCTTAAAATCTTCTTTCTTCAAGCCAGGTGCAGCTAATTCGATGTGGAATTCATTTTCAGTTTCAGCAATGTTTACAGCAGGTGTCTTGGCAACAAACCTGTCGTGCAAAACTGAATCGTTAAATAAACTGTCAAATACATCATTAAACCATGGGTTTACTGCGTTACGGTGACCGTTATTGAATTTTACAAGTGTCATAATTTATATCCTCCAGAATTTCTTATTGTAGTTTTATTAACTTCGTCGAGATTAAATCAACTGTTGTACCAAGGGCTAAAAATTGTCAATTCAAGACATTATGTCTGCTTGAGTTGATTCAGTCAAGACATAATGACATAATATGAGTGAAAATCTAGCAGATTATAAATATAAAACCCTTATCCCCATCCGCTTCTCTGACCTGGATGCTTACGGACACGTGAATAACGCCGTTTATTTAACCTACTTCGAAATAGCGCGATCAAACTACTGGAAGGATGTAGTGAAATGGGATTGGAACAATAATGGTATAATCCTGGCTCGGTCAGAGATCAACTACCTGAAACCTATTTTAAGGAATGATGAAATTGCCTGTTACGTACGTACTACCCGCATAGGTAACAGCAGCTTTGATGTAATGCATGTTTTGGTTAAGATCAGCGGCGAAAGTGAAGAGATTTGCACTACCGGAAAAACCGTTTGTATCAGCTACGATTATAATGCACACAAATCAGTTAAAATTCCGACCGAACAGCGTAACAGGATGATCGCCTATGACGAGCCCAGAATGATATTGAACACTAACTGATATGCAAATAAATGAATGTGCAGATGTGCAAATAGACATAGATACGCATTGCATATGCGAGATGTACGATATGCAAATGTTTAAGAAAGCGTTATCAGCAAATAAACGTTTAGTAATTATTATCGAGAGCTATGACCCGCTAGGGTCTGCCGCTTTGTAGAAACATAATACAACATGCTTTTTGCCCCAGCGGGGCTACCCTTCGCCGCTCAAGCATGTCTAGAACGATTTCAGCTGCTTTATCGTCAATAACGTTGCGTCCAATTTGGCAACGTGCTTTTTATGGCCGGTGACAAAAATGACTGCTTGCAAGCAACCGTCCTTTTTGTTCACCAATCTTACCTGCGCCTTAAGCTTTTGTTTGTCGATAATATCTTCCACTATTTGCAGATTTTCAAAATCGTCATTATCAAATACCAATGATAAAAGCTTTTCGTGATGTATCTTATCCAAATAGCTCTCAAATAGATGAAAAAGCAGCAATACGATTACGGTTACAAACGTGGAGACGATCGCGAGCATATAATTGCCTGAACCATTCGCCATTCCTATGGCCGCTGCAACCCAAATTACTGCCGCAGTTGTCAATCCATTTACCGAAATATTATCCTTAAATATTACACCAGCGCCAATAAAACCAACACCGGTAACCAGGTTGATATTAACCCCCTGCCCTGCGCGCTGTGAAATCATGGTAAAGATGGTGGAGCCAAGGCAGATGAGGATAATAGTACGGAAACCTGCAGTTTTGTTTTTGTACTGCCGCTCCAATCCCATAACAGAGCCGCAGAATACTGCTATGGCTACTTTTATAAGGTCGCTTACCGATATGCCAAACTCTAAACTTTTCAATATTTATATATAACTAAAATCAATTTTAAATTTATAAAATCAATCTTTAAAATCCACTAAATCTCAGAATCGTGTCAAAATATTTTGCCGGGATTCAGTATGCCATTAGGATCAAAAACACTCTTAATACCTCGCCATAAAGCGAAATGAGTGTCAGTATATTTAATTGACATGAATTCTTTCTGTACCAGGCCAATACCATGCTCGCCAGATAGCGTTCCCCCTAAGGACACAGTTAGCTCAAATATCTCACGGATACCGTCTTTCAGTTGATTATTCCAGGCATCGTCACTCATATTGCCTTTGATAATATTGACGTGCACATTTCCATCGCCAGCGTGACCATAACAAACTGATTCAAAGCCATATTTACTACCTATATCTTTTATTCCTTTAATTAATTGAGGGAGTTGAGCGCGTGGCACTACAGTATCTTCTTCCTTATAAATTGAGTTTGATTTTACTGAAACAGCCATTGTGCGTCGCAATCGCCAAAGCTCTTCTTTTTGGGTCGATGAATCAGCAAACAACACATCTCGGCAATCAAAACGCTCCAATACCTCATTTATCTTTTCACAATCAGAGAAGATAACTTCCTGGTTGGTGCCATCCACCTCAATCAACAAAAAAGCCTGTATATCATCTCTCAGATCAAAGCTGATATCATCATGTTCTTTTACCCACTCCACTCCTCTTCGCTCCATAAACTCGAGTGCTGATGGAACAATGCCAGCCCGGAATATAGCCGAAACCGCTGCGCTTGCCGACTCATTGCTTGCGAACGAAGCCAGTAGCAAAGCGTCCTGAGTAGGTCTGGGTATCAGCTTAACCACAATTTTGGTAATGATACCCAAAGTCCCTTCCGAACCGATCATCAATTGCGTTAGGTTATAGCCAGATGCATATTTCAGAGTATTTGCGCCTGTCCAGATAATTTCACCGTTTGGCAAAACAACCTGAAGGTTCAGAATATACTCCCGTATGGTGCCATATTTAACCACTCTCGGCCCTCCTGAACCATGTGATACATTACCACCAATAAAGCAACTGCCTTTACTTGCAGGGTCAACTGGGTAAAGTAAACCTTTCTCAGCAACAATATCCATAAAAACCTCGGTGATCACTCCTGGTTCAACCGTTGCTTGCAGGCTTTCCTCGTCAATATTTAAAATGTGATTAAATCGCTCCATAGACAACAACACACCGCCTTTAATTGCAAGAGCCCCACCACTCAATCCTGTTCCTGCGCCTCTTGGTGTTATAGGTATCAGATGCTGATTGCAAAGCTTCATCAAAGCAGATATTTCTTCGGCAGATTTTGGCTTTACCACAACCTCTGGATAATAAGTCAGGTCCTCCGTCTCATCGTGGCTGTATTTTTCCATCCCCTCATGCTGTGTAATTACCGCATCGTCGCCTACAATTCCCTCGATAGCCGATAATAGTTCAGCGGTTATTTTATTAAATTCCATTTTATGGTTTTGTATAGGTAATTGTAACGCTTGTATGGTCAACCGGACCCGGCATCGGCGGGTGTTTCTTTTTGATGATCACCTCGGCCTTTTCAATATAAGGATACTCAGTTTTGATGTCGTTGATAATAGCCTCTCCTAACGTTTCAATCAGTTTCCTGGGATGCTGCATCTGGTTACTGGCTATGTTGTACAGCTGCTCATAATTGACGGTATTCGCCAGGATATCCTTTTTAAGTTCACCTGCAGGAGTAAAATCCACTGTAATATCTACCAAAAACTTGCAGCCTAAAAGTTGTTCTTCAGGATAATACCCATGTTTTGCAAAAAATTCAGCGCCGTGTATTGCTACCGTGATCATGGGCCAAATTTAGTTGATTGAGTTGGATTAAGTTGAAAGGTTGATTGAGTTAATGATTTTTTATTAAACTTAATCAACTACTCTCTCAATCAACTTAGTCAATAAATCTCTATCTGTTGAGTTTGAATAAGTAAATTAAATTAATTGCGTATTTCCTTATTCGTCGTTCAACCTAATCAAACACTTAACCCAATCAACTTAATCAACTAAATCCCTATCTTTGGAGCACCAATTATTTAATTATTTATGGCAAAAACAGACCTATTTGAAGCTCCTGATTACTTTCTTGTTGATGAATTGTTGACCGACGAGCACAAACTAATACGTGCAAGTGTACGCGACTGGGTAAAAAAAGAAGTAAGCCCAATTATTGAAGATTATGCCCAAAAAGCAGAATTTCCAAAACAATTATTAAAAGGACTAGCAGAAATAGGTGCTTTCGGTCCAACCATACCTGTTGAATATGGCGGTGCCGGTCTGGATTACATTTCTTATGGCATCATCATGCAGGAAATTGAGCGTGGTGATTCGGGCATACGTTCAACTGCTTCTGTACAAGGTTCATTAGTAATGTATCCTATTTATGCCTATGGTTCGGAAGGGCAAAAGAAAAAATATTTGCCAAAACTGGCAACAGGTGAATTGATGGGTTGTTTTGGTTTAACCGAGCCTGATCATGGATCGAACCCGAGTGGCATGGTTACTAATATTAAAGATGCCGGTGATCATTATATATTAAATGGTGCCAAAATGTGGATATCCAACTCGCCATTTGCAGATATTGCTGTAGTTTGGGCTAAAGATGAAAGCGGAAAGATCCGTGGATTGGTTGTAGAACGTGGTATGGAGGGCTTTAGCACACCGGAGACACATAATAAATGGTCGTTGCGCGCTTCGGCTACAGGCGAACTGGTGTTTGATAATGTAAAAGTTCCTAAAGAAAATATTTTTCCAAATGTTTCCGGATTGAAAGGCCCTCTTGGTTGCTTAAACCAGGCACGTTATGGAATCGCCTGGGGGGCAATAGGTGCCGCAATGGATTGTTACGATACAGCTTTGCGCTACGCGAAAGAACGTGTTCAATTTGGCAGGCCAATAGCAGGTTTCCAGCTACAGCAAAAGAAACTGGCCGAGATGATCACCGAAATAACCAAAGCTCAACTTTTAGTTTGGCGTTTGGGAACATTAAAGAATGAAAACCGGGCCACTCCTGCCCAAATATCGATGGGCAAACGTAATAGCGTAGAAACTGCCATTAATATAGCACGTGAGGCAAGGCAAATATTAGGCGGAATGGGTATTACAGGCGAATATTCTATCATGCGTCATATGATGAATCTTGAATCCGTAGTTACGTACGAAGGCACACATGATATTCATTTATTGATAACCGGAATGGATATTACCGGGGAAGATGCCTTTAAGTAACATTTTTGATTGTTCCTCAAAAAACCAATCAAGTCATAACAAATTTCTCCCATTAACCGTATAAGTGTGCGGTTAGGAATCTCTATTGATGCTTCTATTCAAAACTAAAAATAAGTCGTTTACACTTACTATAAGTATGTGTATAGCAAGCCTATTTTTATATTTTTTCTCCTTCCTTATCATTTCATGTAACAAGAAAAGCATAGAAGCTGACGAGTATTCTGATGCATTTAAACCGGTATTCGCCAACGCCTCACATTATTTTGATTTCAACCAACCTGCCAGGGGGATATACTACCTTGATTCAGCATTTGCTCAAATCAAAAAACCAAATCTGAACGACCGGTTCCGATATTTTGGCTTCCATTATGTTTATCAGCAAAAAGTCAAAGGCAACTATAAGCTGGCATTGACTTTTGCAGACAGTATGCTTTCTATGGCGCAGCGGAGTGTGAGTAAACAACAGTATGTATCTAATTTTGCGGAGGGTAATTATGCAAAAGGCGATTCATATTTTAGCCTCAATCAATATAGTGATGCTTATCAGTGTTACTTTCAGGGATATCTTATCGCCAAAAACTATTTAAATAAGAGATCGCTTTCTGACTATACCTATCGCATGGGTATGATCATGTATAAACAGGCCCGTTACAAGCAGGCGGCACAATATTTTAAAGACAGTTATGCTCAGAGTATCTCTGTCAACAGAGACGATAGTAGAGATGATTTCCCGGATTTTTATCGCCGGCAAGAATTGCTGGATAATATTGGTATAAGCTATAGGCATTGTGGCAAAATTGACAGTGCCGTATTTTATTTTGATAAAACACTCACATTTATCAATAGCAACAATGAGCGCTTTAAAAACAGGGCCAATATGCTGGAGATGGCCCGCGGGGTAGTCTACGGAAATAAGGCGGAAGCTTTGATAATGAGTCAGCAATATGATCAGGCAAAAGGGCTGCTGAGAAAAAGTATCGCAATTAACCTGAAAAAGGGCGGAGATAATCTTGATGCAGAGTCATCACAAATAAAACTGGCTCAGATATACTACAACCAGCATAAGAATGATTCCTTGTACAGGCAATTGGTAAGTTTGCGTAACCAGTTAAACATCGTAAGAAACCCGGACGCGGAAACCGATTGGAACAGGTTGATGGGCGCGTACTATCTGGGAAAAAAAGATGCCGTTAAGGCATTAACTTTCATACAGAATTACAATTTACTAAAAGACTCAGCAATTAAAAGGCTAAGCACATTAAAGGAAAGCGATGTAACCCAACAGTTGGCCAATTTTGAAAAACAATACGAAATTGAAAACCTGAGCAACAACAATAAGCTACAGAAAATCTATCTGTCAGTTGCAATTATTTGTGCCTTGATGGCTATTGTGATCATATTCTTGATTTGGCGCAACTGGAGCAGGTCAAAGCTGGACGTAATTACAGTAAAAAACCTAAACGGAGAAATCAATTCGCAAAAGAAAGATCTCGAAAAAGCAATTGAAGAGATCAAGAATAGTAGCCGCGAGAAAGACCGTATTTTACGTACAGTAGCACACGATTTGCGCAACCCGCTTGGTGGTATCGCCTCATTAACCAGCATTATGGTGGAGGAAACCGGCTATGATACGGATCTGCAATATCAGCTGAAGATCATTAAAGACACATCGTCTGATACACTTGAACTAATCAATGAGATACTGGAAGCCACCAACAACACCTCAACTGATTTGAAAAAGCAATTGGTTGAAGTGAACTCGCTATTAAATAACAGTATCGAGTTATTAAGATTTAAAGCTTCTGAAAAACACCAGGAGATTATCCTTGAAGCGTTAGATACAGTTGAGCAATTATATATCAACCGCGAAATGATATGGCGTGTTGTAAGCAACCTGATCAGTAATGCTATAAAATTCAGCCCTGTAGGTGAGACCATCCATCTGAGTTGTATTAATGAATCAAACCACATACAAATATCTGTAGCTGACCATGGGATTGGTATTCCTGATGAAATGAAGGATAAGGTATTCAATATGTTTACCGATGCCAAACGTGCCGGTACTATTGGTGAAAAGTCATTTGGCCTGGGTCTTTCAATTTGTAAGCAGATCATTGAAAAACACCATGGTAAAATCTGGTTTGAAAGCAAAGGCGGAAAAGGAACCACATTTCATATCAGATTGCCTAAACCTAAGAAGATGGATCTTATCGTGCTTGAATCTGATACTGAAGCCAATAAACAAAAGGTTAATTAAATTCACCCCTTTAAAAAATCAGCATACCATTTGCCCGAGGATTTGACGATACGTTTCTGCGTATCAAAATCTATATGTATTAATCCAAAACGCGGGTGGTAGCCTTCGGCCCATTCAAAATTATCAGTTAAAGTCCACACAAAGTAACCTTCTATCCTGCAACCCTCCTGTTTAGCCTCCAATACTTGTTTTAAATGATCTTGTAAATAAGCAACACGCCTGGGGTCATTTACTTCATCATCTGCCACACTATCAGGAAATGCAGCACCATTCTCAGTGATTAGCATTCTTTTGATCTGGGGGTAAGCATTAAACTTTTTTATAATGTGATAAATTGCCGGTGGGTATACCTCCCAACCCATTGCAGTTGTGTCTACCTTTCGGTCTTTTGCCTTTACTAAGCTGGCATTAATGTAGGGTGTAAAAAATGAATATCGTACAATCTCCCGTGTATAGTTTTGTAAGCCGATGAAGTCAAAATCAAACGACATGTTCTGCTCGTCATTCGGATGGTAGAATTTCTCGAGGCCTTTTAGTACAGGGATATCACTCACCGGATAGCCTAAGCCCAATACGGGTTCAATAAATAAACGATTGACCAGTGCGTCAGCTACTTTCGCTGCCTTTACATCCTTTTTGTTGTCAGAGCGTGGTTCAATGTGTGAACACGAAAAGGTAGTCCCAATTTCAGCATCAGGCAATATTTCACGAAGTTTTTTGGCACCTGCAACCATGCTAAGTACAACATGGTGGATGACGGGCAGGAAATTTTTTAACCCTGTGCGGCCAGGTGCATGGATGCCAAAGAAATATCCAGCGCCGGAAAACACAGAGGGCTCATTCATCACCATCCAGTATTTTACCCTGTCACCGAAATTTCTGGCACATACTTCTGTAAATTGAGTAAACCACTCAATGATGCCCCGGTTTGTCCAGCCCCCTTTATCTTCTAAAACCTGCGGCAGGTCCCAGTGATATACAGTAACCCAGGGCTCAACTTCCTGAGCAATGCAGTAATCAATTACGCGGTTATAATAATCAATACCAGCCTGGTTAACTTCGCCGGTTCCATTGGGTAATAGGCGGGTCCAGGATATTGAAAATCGAAAATTTGGAATATTGAGTTGTTTTATCAGGTCAATATCAGCCTGATAATTATTATAGAAATTACAAGCCACATCAGCTTTGTGACCATTCAGTACTTTGCCTTTTTTCGAAGTAAAAGCGTCCCATATTGATATTCCTTTACCGTCAGCATCACAAGCCCCTTCAATCTGGAACGCGGCTGTTGATACCCCCCACTTAAAATCTTCTCCGAAAAGAGCTTTATTCAATTGATCCATAAGTTATTGATCCATATACAGGATAACCCGCCATCAAAAAGCGGCTTGCCTTTAATGGCAGACAATAATATGAATCCCAAATTGTACAATATAATTGGATATAGAAAAGTAAAACCGATAAAATAGTTTAGTGAATAAAAGTTGATCTCATGCTTTTTAAGATCATCCATTCACGAAAACTTCTGAATATAGCTGAAAGGAGTTTCATAACAAATCAATTTCTTCATTATAAAAGTAGTTCAGATATATAATCTTATGATGACGCTAACATTATATTTATGTTATGAACAAGCGTTGAAAAGTTGACTTTAAACAGACCCAATTCCAATTGAATCATTTGCTTCGTTAATTACATTTGGTGCATGAAAGATTACTTTATTCGTTTGCTCCATTACGATCGTTATGCCAACCTGCGCATCCTCGCTGCACTACTACAAACCGAAGATCATGTTAAAGCCGAACAACTGATGGCACATTTACTAGTAGCTCAACAAGTGTGGTTCGGCAGATGCGTCGATAAGCCTGCCCAAATTGTCACTCTATGGCCCGATTGGAAAGCTGATACTTTTGAACAAATAATACTCGATAATCACCAGCGATGGCTCACTTACGTCGATAGTTTAAGTGACAATGATTTTACACAATCTATACGTTACAGAAATCTGCAGGGAGATACTTTTGAAACGAAACTGTTTGATATTCTAACTCATTTGGTCAATCACGGCACGCACCATCGTGCGCAAGCAGGTCAGCATTTAAAACTTGCCGGAACTGATCTCCCTGGTACTGATTATATATTATTCACCAGGCAACACTAATTTACTATTTACTCCTGCGTTTGTGGTTTAAATCTTACTTTTGAACCTAAATATACCATTATGAAAAAACTATCTCTGATACTTGTTGCAAGCTTCATTTTTACCGCTTGCTCTGATAATAAAAAGCAGGAAAAAGAACTCCTTAGTAATATTCTAAAAGTGCATGACAAATTAATGGGTAAGGATGAAGCGCTCATGAAAAATAAAATGGCACTGGATAGTTTGTTAAAGTTGCCGGCAAAAGATACAGCTGAAAAAACGAACATGAAAGCAATCGAACTGAAATTAACAGCTGCTGAAGAAGCAATGGAAATATGGATGCAAAAATTTGATCCGGATGTTATTAACAAGGAATCTCATGATGAAGTTATAAAGTATTATGACGATCAGAAAAAAAAGATCATGTCAGTTGATTCACTGATGAATACCGCTGTTGATGAATCTACCAAATATCTTTCAAGTAGATCAAAATGAGAAACACCTTAATAATAGGGTTTGCAGCAGTATTGTTGTGGAGCGCCTGCAAATCAGGTTCTGATAAGAAGACACTGCCTATTTATGGTAATCGCGAACCTGTAACCAAAACCGTTGACGGCAAGCAGGTGACGGATACGATTTATCAAACTATCCCTCCATTTAAGTTTGTAAACCAATATGGTGATAGCATAAGCAATAAAACTCTGAATGGAGATATTTATGTAGTCGACTTCTTTTTCACCACATGTCCTTCTATTTGCCCTATTATGCACCGCAATATGCTAAAGGTATATGAAACATTTAAGAATACAGGAAATTTTAAGATCATATCCCATACCATTGATCCCAAACACGACAGTGTGCCCGTTTTGAAAAAATATGCAGATAAACTTGGCATAAGTGGCAACATATGGTGGTTTTTGCAGGGTAAAAAAGAAGATGTTTATACCATTGCCGAAAAGAACTACCTGGTTGCAGTAAAACAGGACAGCAGTGTCTCAGGTGGCTACATTCATGCCGGATACTTTGTATTGATAGATAAGCAGAAACGCATCCGCGGTTCATACGATGGTACCGATCCAAAACAGGTGGATGAAATGATAGCCGACATCAAAACCCTCCAGGCCGAACCCGATCAAATGATTGTACAATGAGTTGGAAGTTAGCCTGTAGCCTGATCGTATTTGTTATTATTCTATTAATTGCAGCATGTCAAAGCGAGGAAAATTTAGAGTTTAAACGTTACTATTCATCCGGCGCATTAGTTTATCAGCAGCATTGTCAAAACTGCCACGGCGCTAATGGCGAAGGTTTATCGGCACTAATTCCACCATTATCAGATTCAACTTATTTAAGGAGGAATTTAAGCTCATTGCCTTGTTATGTTAAAAATGGTTTGAAAGGGCAGATCACCGTAAAAGGCAAAGTATTTGAAGGTACGATGCCTGCCAATGATCTCTCTCCAGTTGAAATTGCCCAAGTACTAACTTATATCTGCAATTCTTGGGGTAATAAATTAAGCACTATTGATGAGCAATTGGTACAAAAAAAATTGGCCGGTTGCAAATAATCACTTAACCAATCCACTTAATCCAACTCAATCAACTATATTTGCATTGCAGATCGTTCTATCGCTCTTCATTTGAAGAGAGGAAAGTCCGGGCAACACAGAGCATCCTGCTTCCTAACGGGAAGGCGCCGTTCAGCCGGCGACAGAAAGTGCCACAGAAAATAAACCGCTTGGTTTCGATCAGGCAAGGGTGAAAACGTGAGGTAAGAGCTCACGGCTTTTCCTGGCGACAGGGATCGCGGTAAACCTCAGGAGTTGAAAGACCAAATAGGTCCTGGAAATGAAGCTGCTCGCTTCTGTATTCGTTTCGACGGATCGCCAGGATGGGTAGGTTGCTTGAATCTGTCAGTAATGGCAGGGCCAGATCAATGATAGAACCAGACAGAACCCGGCTTATAGCTTTGCTGCTGAATGTAACCCCTTTTCTTAATGCGAAGGGGTTATTTTTTTATCCCAAAAAAAGTGTTTGCTTTTCTATACAATTTTATAACTTAGCACGTTTATCTTTCTACTGAACTTATAAAAAACATGGCCAAAATTTTAATTATTGATGACGAGCGTGCAATTCGTAGTACCCTGCGCGAGATACTGGAGTATGAAGACTACGAGGTTGAAGATGTGGACAATGGTATTGAAGGCCTGGATCTGATCCAAAGAAATAACTACGATTTAGTATTATGTGATATCAAAATGAACCGCATGGACGGTATGGAAGTGCTTTCAGAAGGACTTGCCATTAAGCCCGACCTGCCTTTTATTATGATATCTGGTCACGGAACCGTTGAAACGGCTGTTGAAGCCAGCAAAAAAGGTGCGTTCGACTTTATTTCAAAACCACCTGACCTGAACCGTCTGCTAATCACCGTTCGAAACGCTTTGGATCGGGGGAACCTGGTTTCGGAAACGAAAGTTTTAAAGCGAAAAGTCTCCAAAGTCCGTGATATTTTGGGCGGGTCACAACCTATCCAGCGAATTAAAGAAACTATTGAGCGTGTGGCCCCTACAGATGCCCGTGTATTAATTACCGGTGCAAATGGCAGTGGTAAGGAATTAGTTGCACGCTGGCTGCATGAAAAATCAAACCGTTCTAACGCTCCTTTGATCGAGGTGAACTGCGCCGCTATCCCATCCGAATTAATTGAAAGTGAATTGTTCGGACACGAGAAAGGCTCATTTACTTCCGCGGTAAAACAACGCATTGGTAAGTTTGAATCGGCACATGGGGGCACATTATTTCTGGACGAGATTGGCGATATGAGCCATTCAGCACAAGCCAAAGTGTTGAGAGCCTTACAAGAAAACAAAATAACCCGTGTAGGCGGCGAAAGAGAAATCGAGGTAGATGTACGCGTAGTTGCTGCAACCAATAAGGATTTATTAAAAGAAATTGAGGCCGGCAATTTCCGTATGGACTTGTACCATCGTTTAAGTGTGATCTTGATCCATGTACCGCCACTTTCAGAACGTAGGGATGATATTGGTATGCTCACCCAAAACTTTATTGAGGAGATCTGTAATGATTACGGTATGCCACCTAAAAAGGTATCCGAAGCAGCCCTTGAGGAATTGAAGAAACTGCCTTGGACCGGTAATATCCGCGAGCTTCGAAATATGGTGGAGCGTTTGATCATCCTTAGCGATAAAATCATTACCGATAATGATGTGAAAGCTTTTGCCAATCCTTCGGTCGTTTCGATGACTAATAATGGCTCTGCAGCCCCGCAAACGGATTTTGACCAGTTTGCCAACTTTCAAGAATATAAGGACTATGCAGAGCGTGAATACATTAAATTCAAGCTCGAAAAGAACAACTGGAACGTATCTAAAACCGCGGATGATATTGATATTCAACGCAGTCACTTGTACAGTAAAATAGAGAAGTTTGGCTTAAAGCGCGGGGAATAAAATTATCATTACGGTGTTTTGAGTTTAAACTTCGAAACGCCGTAATTTTTATACCCTATCTATTGGAAATTCCTTCCTTTATGAAATACCTTTTCTAATCCTTTATCCTGATCTGGCATGGTATTGCGTTTATCTGGTATTGATGCAGTTCGTTCATCAGCACGCGACAAAGAAAGTATCGGCACATCTTCATATTTATCAGGTACCAGCTCTGATAAATATTTTGACAGGTTATAACAGCGGTTAACGATTACATGGATAACCAATCCTTCGATCTGTAATTTACCTTCCACCATTAGTAATTTGGACTGAAGTATTTCCTTCCGGTATTTGTCAAACAGCTTTTCCCAAACCACCAGGTTAGAGAACCCGGTTTCATCTTCAATAGTAATAAACAAAATCCCTTTGGCTGTACCAGGTCGTTGCCGAACTGTTACCAGCCCTGCTACTTTAACTAAATCTCCATCTTTAAGACCCGATAATTCGGCGGTTGTTTTTACATGGAGCAAGTTTAATTTCTCCCGGACAAAACTAACCGGATGTGCTTTTAACGATAAACCAATGGAAGCATAATCCTGAACTACATGTTCTGCCTGGGTCATAAAAGGTAAAGCCAATTGATGTTCTTGTGCACTTTCAGAAGGTTGGCCGGTAAACACTCCGGTAGGTTTATCACCAAGGGCAGCTACCTCCCATAAAGCTTGGCGACGATCAAGTTCAAGCGATCTGAACGCATCTGCATCAGTTAGTTTTTCTATAGCGGTCTGTGATATTCCGGCATCACTTAATTGATTGATGCTGGTGTAGCCATTTCCACGCGCTGCTATCAGCAATTGCATCTCATCCTCTTTCAAGCCTTTTACCTGCCGGAAGCCTAATCGTAAAGCACAATATTCGCCGTCTTTTTCCTCCAGCGTATTATCCCACATGGAATGGTTTATGTCTACTGGCCGCGCTACAACGCCATGTTTTTGTGCGTCAATCACTATCTGGGCAGGCTGATAAAATCCCATCGGCTGACTATTTAACAGAGCTGCTGTAAAAACATCCGGATAATGGCATTTTAGCCAGCAGGAAATATAAACCAAGTGCGCAAAACTGGTAGCATGACTTTCAGGGAAACCATAGCTGCCAAATCCCTCCAACTGCTTAAACACCCGGTTAGCAAATGCCTCTTTATATCCTCTTGCTACCATTCCGTCTACTAGCTTTTTTCTATGCTGGCTCACTAAGCCTTTCGCCTTAAAAGTCGCCATACTGCGCCTCAACTGATCGGCTTCGGCAGGAGTAAATTCCGCTGCGACAATTGCAATTTCCATAGCTTGCTCCTGGAATAATGGCACACCTTTAGTCCTGCTTAAAATTGGCCTCAATTCTTCCTTAGGATATTCCTCAGGTTCTTCACCATTACGACGACGTAAGTAAGGATGTACCATATCCCCCTGTATCGGGCCGGGACGAACAATAGCTACTTCTATAACAAGATCATAAAACTCTCTTGGTTTTAATCTTGGGAGCATAGACATTTGTGCGCGGCTTTCGATTTGGAAAACGCCTAATGTATCCGCCTTACAAATCATATCATAAACTTTCCCATCGTCTTGGGGTACGTTCTCTAAAGTCAGGTCGAGGTTGTAACTTGATTTAGCCAGATCGAACGCTTTGTGGATGCAGGTGAGCATACCAAGTCCAAGCACATCAACTTTCAATATTCCGAGATCTTCCAGGTCATCTTTATTCCACTCCAATTGTGTACGGTCTTCCATGCGGGCATTCATCACTGGACATATATCAGAAAGCTTGCACTGGGTGATAACAAAGCCACCGGTATGTTGCCCCAATTGGCGCGGAAAGCCCATCAACTGGTCGGTCAGCTCCAAAACTTTGAATAAATGAGGATCATCAGGATTCAGTCCCTGCTCCAGTATCCGCTGACGGTCAAAGGCTTCTTCCGAAAAGTCCCATATCGCTCCCGAAAGCCTTTTGATCGTGTCTTCTGATAAGCCCATCGCTTTACCCACATCTCTGATAGCACCCTTATGCCGCTCCTGGGTCACCGTGGCTACAATCGCGGCATGCTCACGGCCATAGGTTTCATATATCCATTGTATGATCTCTTCGCGTCTTTCATGCTCAAAATCAACATCCACATCCGGCCATTCATCACGCGCATCAGACATAAATCTTGAGAATAGCATTTTTGACTTGGTAGGATTTACAGGAGTTATACCCAGGCAAAAGCAAACTGTGCAATTTGCAGCTGAGCCCCGACCCTGGTGCAGTATACCTAATTCAGTTGCCTTATTCGTGTATTCATATATTCTCAAAAAATATGGCGCCAATTTACGCTTGGCAAAAAAAGCCAGTTCAAGTTCAATCTGCTCAATGATTTTAGGAGTGATCTGATCACCAAGCAGCTTCTTGGCGCCATTCCAGGTGTGCTCTGCAAGATGCTCATCAGCTGTTCGGCCATCAGGGCTTTTCCATTCCGGTTCTAAATATTTCAGTGTGTCCAGCGAAAATTGACAAGCGTCAGTTATTTCCTGGGTCCGTGCTATCGCATCTGGGTATTGACGAAATAGACGCTCCATTTCATCAATTGTTTTAAGATGCCTCTCCGCGTTAGCATACAATTTAAATCCGCCATTACTTATGGTACATTTCTCCCGAACGCAGGTCACCACATCCTGCAATTCGCGTCTTTGTACTTTATGATAATAAACATCATTAGTTGCTACCATCGGTACGCCCAATTGCGAAATCCGGTGAAACCATTTACCATCATCTCCATTATAAGTGCGGTTAGCGGCTATATAAAGGTCATTACCGAAAACCTTATGGTATTCCTTGATATCTCTTTTAAAAGAGTCATCAAAATCAAATCTTTCATTTAAAGATTCAGGTGCAATAGCGATGAGCTTTATACCTTCAGCATACTCAAAAACATCATTTTTATAAAGATCACATTTGCCTTTTTCGGCTCTGAGGTTGCCTTTACTGAGTAAGGCACATAAACGGCCCCAGGCAGTAATATCGGTTGGATAAGCAAGCAAACCAGGCCCATCCAATAGATCGAGCCGACAAGCCGGGATAAATTTTATTTCTTTTTTTAAAGGATCTTTTAAAGCCTCCGCTGTTTTGTGGGCACGCACCACGCCGGCTACACTATTACGGTCGGTAATTGCAATGGCTGTATAACCAAGTGCATACGCTTGCTGCACCAATTCTTCAGGGTGAGAGCCGCCTCTTAAAAAGCTAAAATTGCTGGTTACCTGTAATTCCGTATAGTTCATAACATCAGGCAAAAAAACCATGAATAAACCACTCCCTGGGTTGGTCATCAGAATAAGGTCCAGCGCGGAATAACCAGTAACGCTGCCCATCCTGGTCTTCTACATAATAATAATCCCGGTGTTCCCCATTCTCCAGCCACCATTCGCGCTCAATCCGTTCCGGCCCATCCGACCTTTTGATTTGATGGACTTTATTCTTGTAAACAAAAAGCATTGGCGGATAATCCGGTATTGGAGCCGTTACTTGTATTTGCTCAGGCTTTTGTAATAACAGGGATGGTCGCGGCCTATCTGTACGCCATGTGGTCATTCGTTTATCCTGTAAGGTTTTGGCCGGTTTTATTGATCGTTCCGGCCAATGGCATTCCTGTGGTAAATAGCGATGAATACTTGCTGAGCCTACCTTATTGGATATCTTGTCAAGGAGTTCAACCAGGCGTCCATCTTCCAACCCTCCCGCAGTGGTTGACCAAAGCGCTTCCTGTTCAGGCTCAACATCCTCCACTTTTAGTGCATCCAGCGTAAACAGCTCTATCCCTAAAGCGGGTTCAATAAGCGGTATTTTTAATTCAAATAGTTTAAATAAGTGATCGATATAAAGTGATGCATGGCTTGTACCAATGCTTACCTGCATGATCTTATCATCTACCCGGTAACATTTCAAAATAGCTATTCTCAGGCCTTTACCTTCACCTTCTAAACGGCGACAAATAGCTTCCAAAAGCTTTTTGATGGCGATTTCGATCCCAGTAGCTGTTCTGATCGGCTCCAGGCATGGCAAACGTTCGTGATAAGGTTCAATTGGTTGTAATAGTTGCATGGGTTCATCCTCATTACCCAAAGCCTGATCCAACCGTGTTAGAAACTCCTGCCCGAAACGTCTCCGCAATACAGAACGTCCCATGCCAATAAACCCTTGAATAGTATAAAATCCCAGCTTCTGCAATCGTTCGAGTATAAGTGGTTCCAGTCGTAATGCTGCAGGCGGCAAGGATAGCAAAGCATCATTTTGCCCACCTTCTTCTATTATTGGCTTCACCTTGCCAAAATGCGCGACCGCCCAGGCTGCACCTATCGTATCAGCCATAGCACCCCTTGCATCGTAACCTTTGCTTCTGAGCGTCTTAATAATTGCCCCGAGGTAAGCACGTTCGCCGCCCCATAGATGAGCACATCCGGAAATATCCAGTATTAATCCATCGGGCATATCTACGGCGATCAATGGTGTATAACGTATGCACCATTCCCCTAACGCTTTTAATAATTTAGCGGGCTGCCCCGGTATATCATCCATCATTTCAAGAGATGGGATAATAGCCCGGGCATCTGCCATAGCCATTCCGGTTGTAATTCCCTGCATTTCGGCCAGTGCATTAGCTGCAGTGATCACCACACGCCCCCTGACAGGCGTAGTCAAAACAAATGGCAATCCACGGAATTCCGGATGTTTAAGTGTCATCCAGTCGGTCATCAAGTGGCGAAACCATATAGCAACAAACCGTCTTTTTACCATTAACCAGCCCTCCTCTCCAAAGCTTCGTGCGCTATTACTTTTTCATCAAGCGTTACAAAACTTCTGCCGGCCCATTCCATTCGCCAAACTCCCGGATTCCCATTACGCACTTTAAGTAACTCCACCTGCCAGCGCGGAAAACCTACACCAGGCAAACCGTCTTCCGTTTCACTTGGTATGGGCGATACGCGCCAGCGTGCTACACAAGTGCTTGTTTTAGCTTTATAAATATCAGTTCGCAGAATAAAACCCGTTACCTTACTGCTTTCAACTGCCAACTGAAGTCGGCGTGATTGGGCAATATTGATATCCTGGAGCTCTGATATAACTGCACTCAACCCTTCACATTTCAAAGCTTCTTCAGTTACCCAAAGCACATCCCGTTCCCGCTTCAGGTCTATAAATATGACCCTGTCAGGTTCTACATTAAACATGCTCAAAGAAGATGGAAATAGCTTTCTTGATGAACCAATCCAAAGACAGGTGCCGCTTTGTTTCATCAGCGTACCTAATATCCCTGCTATAAATCCGGATGTTGCCGCCGAGTGCTCCGGTGTCGGGCAAATTAACTCGTGCAAAGCACTGACAGGAAAAACACCATTCGGAAAAGCAGCTTCTATCGGTCCGAGACCAAAAGTATCAGCATTATCTGCCTGAGGCGGTTTAAATCCCTCCCAAAGCAAAATATCTTTTTGCAACTTACTGATTATGTCCCTTTTGATATCCGGCATAGCTATTTACTGCGGATAACAAAAATACTAATATTTTTAGCAAAATGTAAAACAAAAATGTAAATTGTGTGGCATGAGTCATATCTATTGACAAAATCAAATCAAAAAGGTAACTTTAGATTCTAAGCCTTACACATATGGACCTTACAACCACTACTACTCAACAAATCACTAATTGTGCTTCGTGTTTTAACCAGGTTAATGACAATGATGCATTTTGCACTTCGTGCGGATATCCTATAAAGGGTTCGGAAGAAGAACAACAGAAATTCTTAATGGACAAAAGCTACAAGGAACTCAACCTGGAAGAAGCTCAAAAGCAAGTAAAAAAGGCCAGTTATGCCATGTACTATATTGCTGGCGCTACCATGGTGGCGGGCCTTATTTTCTATGGAGTAAACAAGGACGGAAACGGAGGTGCGCTTTTTTTGGTTAACTCGATACTAGCAGTTCTTTTTGCCGTTATCGGTTTCTGGTGCACGCGCATGCCATTAGCAGGCGTAATAACAGGTACATCTCTATATGCGCTTATTTTCATTCTGAATGCTATTTCGAACCCGTTGACCATTTTAAGTGGTATCATTTTCAAAATATTCATTATAGGATGTTTTATACGAGGGATCAAATCGGCTTTAGAAGCTGAAAAGCTAAAAAAGGATTTGAATATTGGATGATTTGAATCTCATTTCTGAAGCACAGGAAATACAATTACCACGTTGCGGTAATTGTAACGAACCAATAAATTCCGGCAGCCGCTTTTGCAGTCATTGCGGATGTTCCATTATTGAAAATGCAGAAGGGACGACCGAAGAAAAATGGAACGCGATCAAGCAGGCGGCACTCTTTTTTACGATTCATGCGGTTGCCTGCTGTTTACTCAGCTTCGTCGACTATTTCCATGCATTTACATGGTCCATCGTTTTTGATATACTTCTGGCAGCAGCTTCCGTCATTTTCTTCGTCATCAACTGGTCAAAGCTCAAAAGCGTACTGGTATGGCGCAATTTTTCCATTTTAAAGCTATTGGGGTATTGCGCAATCGCATTTGGGGCATCTCTGGTGGTAAACTTTATTGTCGGTTGGCTAAACAGAAGTCTATTTTCTACAGACTATTCTTACTATGAGTTTTATGCATCGCACCGACACAGCATTGCACTAGCTATATTCTTTGTGGCGGTAATGCCCGCCCTGTTCGAGGAGCTTGGTTATCGCGGATTTCTTCTTGGGAAATTAATGCTTGTAACTGATGAAAAACAGTCAATTTTTATCAGTTCGTTTGTCTTTGCTATCATGCATCGTTCATTAATTTCACTCTTCTGGCTCATACCATTCGCTTTATGGCTGGGCTGCATACGTACCAAAGAAAGCACCCTATGGTACGGCGTATGTATCCATTTTTGTTTCAATTTCACTGCTGTGGTACTCGAAATCATTCATTTAGGTCATTCTCTGTAGCTCTCCCGGAGACTGTTTATCTACCTTTTATAATGTCACCTTAAAAAGCTATTTTTGCGCTTCAAATGGAGCACATTCGTAATTTCTGTATTATAGCACATATCGACCACGGTAAGAGTACCCTTGCCGACAGGTTATTAGAATATACAAACACTATTACCCAACGCGAATCACAGGCACAACTGCTTGACGACATGGACCTGGAGCGTGAACGTGGTATCACCATCAAGAGCCACGCCATCCAAATGGACTATGTTCTCGATGGTCAGAAATATGTTCTGAACCTGATCGATACTCCCGGGCACGTGGATTTTTCTTATGAAGTTTCACGGTCTATTGCTGCCTGCGAAGGCGCTTTGCTGATCGTAGACGCTGCACAAGGCATTCAGGCACAGACTATATCTAACTTGTACCTGGCTTTAGAAAATGATCTGGAGATCATTCCTATCTTAAATAAAATGGATCTTCCAGGGGCTATGCCAGAAGAGGTAAAGGATCAGATCGTTGATCTATTGGGTTGCAAACGTGAGGAAATTCTGGCAGCATCGGGTAAAACCGGTATGGGCGTGTACGAAATCCTGCGCGCCATTATTGAACGTGTCCCTGCTCCTGTCGGCGATCCGAAGGCTCCGTTGCAGGCATTGATATTTGACTCTGTATTTAACTCATTCCGCGGTATCATCGCTTACTTTAAGGTGGTAAACGGCGAGATCAGGAAAGGCGATAAAGTAAAATTTGTGGCTACCGAAAAGCAATATCTTGCGGATGAAGTAGGTACCTTAAAACTGAATCAGCTACCCAAAGATGTTATCAAGACCGGTGACGTAGGTTATATTATCTCCGGAATAAAAGAGGCGCGTGAAGTAAAAGTTGGTGATACGATAACGCAGGTGGAGCGCCCATGCGAAAGCGGTATACAAGGTTTTGAGGAAGTGAAACCGATGGTATTTGCCGGTATTTATCCGGTTGATACAGAGGATTATGAGGAGCTTCGTGAGTCAATGGCTAAGCTGCAGCTAAATGATGCCTCCCTGGTGTTCGAACCAGAGTCATCCGCCGCTTTAGGTTTTGGTTTCCGTTGCGGTTTCCTGGGCATGCTTCACATGGAGATCATCCAGGAACGCCTGGAACGCGAGTTTGATATGACGGTAATCACTACCGTGCCCAACGTATCTTATAAAGCATTTACAACAAGAGGGGAAGAGTTACAGGTAAACAATCCATCTGACCTGCCCGACCCCAGTAAAATTGACTTTGTAGAAGAACCTTATATCAAGGCTGCTATTATTACCAAAGCTGAATTTGTAGGCCCGGTAATGTCGCTGTGTATTCAAAAGCGTGGTGCTATTATCAATCAATCCTATCTTACTTCAGATCGTGTTGAATTGATCTTCGAAATGCCAATGGGCGAAATCGTGTTCGACTTCTATGATAAACTGAAAACTATCTCCAAAGGCTATGCATCATTTGATTATCACCAGATAGGTTATCGCCAGTCGGACCTGGTGCGCTTAGATATTCGCCTGAACAGTGAACCCGTGGATGCTTTGTCATCACTGATTCACCGC
>Ga0068871_100000019_pt1 | contig 86487 bp, 86 predicted proteins | sample KBSMisM72_FD_72750 | JGI IMG/M metagenome (GOLD analysis project Ga0068871, IMG submission 72750) | Miscanthus rhizosphere microbial communities from Kellogg Biological Station, Michigan, USA - KBS Miscanthus M7-2 | ecosystem: Host-associated > Plants > Roots > Rhizosphere > Soil ...
CGCAATGGTTCTGCTGATACAGCCGGTCCGGATTGGACGGGCACAGCCGCACGCAATGCGGATCGTGGAAGCTGACGGTCTTGGCATCAAAGCCCGCCACCACCTCCATGCCTTCGATCAGCGGCGCCCAATGCCTGCCGCCGTCCAAGGTCTCATGCACCCCGCCGCCCGACATGGCGAAATACATATGTTTGGGATCGCGCGGATCGATAATGATGGAATGCAGCATCGGCCCGTTGGGCGTGCCGTCCTGCTCGCTTCCCATCCATTCGCGATATTGCTTGTCGTCATTGAGGCCGGAAAACTCGTTCCAGGTGACGCCGCCATCCTCGCTGCGGAACAGGCCTTGCGGCGATGTCCCGGCATACCAGACATTCGGTTCGTTGCCATGCGCCGGAGTGAGCCAGAAGGTGTGGCGTACCGTGCGTCCGCCTTCTCGCTTCTTGAAGGCGGGCGGCTGCGTCGCTTCCTTCCAGCTTTTGCCCAGATCGGTGGAGCGATAAATGGTGGGGCCCAGATGTCCGGTGCTGGCTGCCGCCAGCAAGGTCCGGCCGTCGCGCGGGTCCAGCATCATGTGGTGGATGATATGACCCAGGAAATGCGGCCCGCTGCTGCGCCATTGTTTGCGCGCCGCATCGCCGCGATAGATCCAGGCGCCCTTGCGGGTCGCAACCAAAAGAAGCTTGTCGTTCGCCGGTTTTTTCGCCTTGCCGGATTTTGCCATCGCTCATCTCATCGGAAAGTCCGCATCAGACGATAGCGCGATAAGCGGGGCAGGGACTAGCCGGATAGCGTTATACCCTATTGGAAACAACGGGTTATGTTTTGACTTTAACACGGGACGCAATCAGCCCATCGACCGACCAAGGCCCGGCCCCGCACAGCATAACCGCCAGGATGCAAACGATATAAAGCAAATCAGTCTCGTAGCCCGGCTGGCCGAAATGCGCCCCTGCTTTGTCCACCGATTGCAGCTTGATGGAACTGAACCCGTTGGGCAGGTGCACCGTGAAAATGGCCACCGCCAGCACGATCAGCGCCGGAATGGCGGTCAGCCTGACCAGCACGCCCAGCAGGAACGCGGCACCACCGAAAATTTCCACCAGGATCGTCGCCCAGGCCAGCAATGCCGGAAACGGAACGCCCAGCGCCACCAGGATATGAGCGAAATGCTCCGGCCCTCGGCCCAGCTTGGCCAGGCCATGCGCTACAAACCCGCTACCCACCATCAGGCGCAGCAACAGCAGCGCCCAGTGCGTGGCCCGGTTCGTGCCGCCGGCAAACAGCAGGTCGGATATCAAAAGCAAATTACCCTCCGGTGTTTCTCCGAAGGGCAATTCGTAGTCCGATAATTACGGTTACAGACTTTGTTCGGTGCTACTTCGGCGTCACCTTGAACAAGCCGCCAGTGGTGGAGTCTTCCAGCATCCATAGCGAGCCATCGGGCGCGACTTCGATATCGCGGATACGGTGGCCGACACTCCAGCGCTCGGCTGTCTTGGCGGTGGCGCCGTCGATGATGATCCGGTTCACCGTCATGCTCGCCATGCCGCCGACCAGGGCATTGCCGTTCCATTGCGGGAAGACATTGCCTTTGTAGAAGGTCAGGCTGCCCGGCGCGATCACCGGGTTCCAATAGATCACCGGCTTCTGCAGGTCGGGACGGGTGTCGGGCTGCGGGATCGGCACGCCATTATAGTTCATCGCATAGGCGACCAGCGGCCAGCCGTAATTCTTGCCCGGCTCGATCAGGTTCAGTTCATCGCCGCCGCGCGGGCCATGTTCCATTTCCCACAGCCTGCCGTCGGGCGCAAAAGCCAGACCATAGGGCGTGCGATGGCCCATGCTCCAGGTCTCGGCCGGTGTCGTGTTCTTGCCGGGATATTTGTAGGTATAGACCACAGGCGCGGTCTTTGCCGCTTCGGTATCGGACGGCGGATTGATGATGCCGACGCTTTGCGCGCCGGTCTTGCCGGCATTGGGATTGCCCGGCGCGGGCTTGCCGTCCAGGGTCAGGTGCAAAATCTTGCCCAGCGGCTGGTTGGGATCCTGGGCAGGGGTGAAGCGCTGACGCTCGCCCACCGACAAGAACAGCGACTTGCCGTCCGGCGCAAAGGCAACCTCCGCGCCGAACTGGCCGCCGCGGCCGCGCGCACCGTCACGCCAGATCACTTGTAGATTGTCCAGGCTGATGCTGCCGGGGGTGCCGTCAGTGATCACCAGTTTGGCCTTGGCCAACGCCAGGCTCGAACCGCTGATGCCGCCCAAAGTGCCGGGCTCGCAATAGGTGAGATAGACGGTGCTGTCGCTGGCGAAGTTGGGCGAGACATAGATGCCCAGCATGCCGCCCTGGCCGCCATACAGCACGGCGGGATAATTCTGCACCGGGCGCTTCATACCCTGCGGGGTCACCAGCCAGATGGGGCCGACCTTTTCGGTGACCAGCATGCGGCCGTCGGGCAGGAAGGCGATCTTCCAGGGCAGATTGAAGGTCGTCACTGAGGTCATGTTGAACGGCACGCTGGCTTCGGGCTTCTGGTCGCCCGCATTGACCTGTGCGCTCGCGGGCACGGCCATGGCCGTCGCCATTAGAAGGGCTGCAATCTTCAACGTCTTCATTTTTTCTCCCCTGGGCATCCCTTTGGGACGCACGTTTCAAATACGGCCCGTCTTATTGCACAAAATCGGCCGGATTCCATGCCGGACGGCCATCCGCCGGGGCTCATGGCCTCAAAATTCCTCCAAAAATGAAACCATTCCGCCCCGCCAGCGAATAGAGTGGGCGAGGGAGGTTCCGTGACACCTGATTCCGGCCCGGAAAATAAGCGCTGGCTGGCCCGCCTGTGGGTCTGGCCCGCCACGATTTTGCTGGGGGCCTGGCATCAAGCTTTTGGAAAAGTGACCGAGGCGGAGGGCTTTTACCGCCACCGCGCCCTAGTGCGGCTGACCCATTGGATCAACGCCCTTTGCATCCTGTTTTTGCTGGGCAGCGGGCTTAATATCTTCAACGCCCATCCGCGGCTCTATTGGGGCCTGACCGGGGCGGACGCCGACCAGCCATTTTTCTCCCTGAACGCTGTTGATAGCGCTACCGGACCGATGGGCCAGACCCAGCTCGGTCCCTGGCATTTCAATACCACCGGCGTGCTGGGCTGGTCCCAGGCGGGCGGCGAATTCCAGCCGCGCGGCTGGCCTGAGTGGCTGACCATTCCCGGCTTCCAGGACCTGGCCGATGCCCGCCATTGGCATTTTCTGTTTGCCTGGATTCTGGTGTTTAACGGCCTGGCCTATCTGGTCTACAGCCTGTGGTCGCGGCATCTGCAGCGCGACATCTGGCCGGGCCGCGCCGACATCAAGGCCATTCCCCGCTCCATCCTGGATCACATCAAGCTCAAGCATCCCACCGGCGAAGCGGCGCGCCATTATAATGTGCTGCAGAAGCTGGCCTATCTGGGCGTGATCCTGTTGGTGACCCTGATGGTGCTGACCGGCCTGACCATGTCGCCGGGCTTCAATGCCATCGTGCCCTGGTTGCTGGACCTGTTCGGTGGGCGGCAGTCGGCGCGCAGCATTCATTTTATCTGCGCCAGCCTGATCGTGCTGTTCGTGATCGTGCATCTGGTGGAAGTGGTGCTGGCCGGGCCGATCAACGAATTGCGCTCCATGCTGAATGGCTGGTACCGCCTGCCCAAAGACCATTCCGGAGATCACTCCTGATGGCGCGCGCCAAGGACATCACCCGCCGCATCGCCATCCTGGGAGGATTGGGCGGGGCCGGCTATCTCATCGCCCGGGCCGACAGCATTACCCTGGGCTCCAGCTTTTCGCAGGTCGCCGGCGCGGTGGAAGATTGGACCTTGACGGCGCAGCGCGGGCTGCTGGGCGACCGTCTGGCGCGGGAATACAGCCCGTCCGACATTTCGCCGGTGTTTAAGCCGAACGGCACCTTCAATCCGGGTACGGACGAATACAACGCCCATGTGGCCGGCAATTTCGCCAACTGGCGGCTGAAAATCCATGGGCTGGTGGATAAGCCCTTGTCGCTGTCGCTGGCGGAGCTGAGACGCTTACCCCGCCGCACCCAGATTACCCGCCATGACTGTGTTGAAGGCTGGTCGGCCATTGGCATGTGGACCGGCGTGCCGCTGGGCCTGCTGCTCAAGGCGGCATCGCTCAAACTCAATGCGCGTTATGCGGTGTTGCGCTGTGCCGACAACCTAACCGGCGAACCCTCCAAAGGCGGCGAGCAGAGCCCCGGCCAATATTATGAAAGCATCGACCTGCGCGATGCCTTCCATCCCCAGACCATCATGGCCTATGCCATGAACGGCCAGCTGCTGGACGTGGCGCATGGCGCCCCGCTGCGCCTCAGGGTCGAGCGCCAACTGGGCTATAAGCAGGCCAAATACGTCCAGAGCATCGAGATCACCGACAGCTTTGCGGGTATCGCCGGCGGCCGGGGCGGTTATTGGGAAGACCGCGGCTATGAATGGTATGCCGGAATCTGACCGGATTCTTTTTCGGGGCCGGTAACCCGTAACGCGCGCCGCGCGAATGTCCTCCCAGATATCCAGCGCGGACGCTTGATCGATGCAAAATCCATCCCCGGACCGCCGGTTTGCGGCAACATCGGGAAAAAATCGGAATTCCATCGGCCTGCGTCCGGGTTTCGGCGGCCAAGTCACTGTTGTGATGACGCCGCTTATAGCTGGGAGTCCGGGATGATCATGAGACGTCAAATATTCGTGGCCGGCTTGGCTTTTCTGATGTTTCCGGCGGCCCAGCCGGCCTCATCCCAGGAGCCCAAGCCGCTGACCGTGGTGGAGCTGTTCCAGAGCCAGGGCTGTTCGGACTGTCCTCCCGCCAATGCCAATGTCATGGCGCTGAGTGACCGGCCCGATCTTTTGACCCTCAGTTTCGGGGTAACCTATTGGGACAGCCTGGGCTGGAAGGACACTTTCGCTTCGCCGCAATATACCGCCCGGCAATGGGACTATGCCCATGGCCTGCATCACAGCCAAGTCTATACCCCGCAGGTGATCGTCAATGGCCGCGTCGATATTGTCGGCCGCGACGCTGCGGAGCTGAAAGCCACGATCGCGCGCCAGGCCCGCGATCAGGCGACCCGCGCCGTGCCGCCGCTGGAATTGAAGCCAGGCGAAGCGCGCATCGGGGTGGGAACACCGGGCAGTTACGATGTCTGGCTGGTGCGTTTTGATCCCGCGATCGAGAATGTCCCCATCGCGCGGGGCGAGAATGGCGGCATCACCTTGCCGCATAAGAATGTGGTGAAGCAGCTGGTGCGGCTGGGCGGCTGGAGCGGCAAGCCGGCTGCTTTTGCCCTGCCGGCGGCGACGCAAACAGCATTGCGCGAAGCAGTGCTGGTGCAAGCTGGGCCGGGCGGCGCCATCGTCGCGGCGACAGCCCGATGAAAAATTTCGAAACGATGCGGCCTGACTATGCGTCTGGCCGCCAACCCTGTTCCCAGATTGAGGAACGTTCACGCCGCCCCCGCGCGGTCATTTGAGGAGAAGACCATGAAGAATTTTGCCAAGATTGTTTTGATGGCCATGCTGGTTTCCGGCCCGGCCTTTGCCCAGTCGAACTCGGGCGGCGCCATGTCGAATGGCTCCATGTCCAACGGTTCGATGTCCAACGGCTCCATGTCAGGTTCGATGTCGTCCGGCGCGATGTCGGATCACGGCAAGATGGCTGCGAACAAGAACCACAAGAAGAAGGGTGCCATGACCAGCGGCGCCATGTCGGGATCGATGTCCGGCGGATCGATGTCCAACGGCTCCATGACCGGCAACGCGGGTCACTGACCCGCCGTCGCGGCGGGCATCCCCCGGCCCGCCGCGACCCTTGCCCTGGAGAGCCTCCGGGCCGTAGCATCCCCCAATAACAATAAGGGGGAAATGCATGCGGTCTTCGCTCACGCCAAAATTCACCGCTTTCGGCGCGTTTCTGGCGCTAAGCCTGCCGCTTTTGTCCGGTCCTGCCTGGGCCGAGCTTGCGGTGGCCGCCAATGACGGCAAGCAGTTGATCCCCGGCGAGCCCCAGACCGTCACCCCCGACAGCATCAGCATTCTGGATTTCGGCCATTATCCGCCCAAGGTAATTGGCAGCGTCGAAGTGCCCGCTTCGATGATCGGCTCGCCCAATGCCGTGGCGGTGGGGGCGGGCGATAAGTTCGCCATCGTTACCGCCTCGCAAAAAGTCAATCCGGCCGATCTCACGCATCCCGCCGCCGACGACAAGGTGTCGGTGATCGATCTTGCCGATCCGGCGCATCCCAAGGTGCTGCAGACCGTTTCGGCGGGTGCGGTGGCCAGCGGTGTTTCGATCAACAAAGCTGGAAACCTTGTGCTGGTCGCGGCCCTGGGCGCGGATGCGATCTTCGTCTTCCGGTTGGCGGACAAGACGCTTACCCCGGCCGGGCGCGTCGATCTTGGCGCTGGCCTGAACCCGGCCGATGTTGCCTTCACGCCCGATGGCCGCCACGCCTATGCCGTGGGGCGAGGGGGCAGCAAGATCATCGAGCTGGCGGTGGATGGCGACAAAGTCACCCGCACCGGTAACGATGTCGCCACCGGCCGCAATTCCTATGGCGCGGTGATCACCCATGACGGCCGTTGGCTGATCAACACCAATCTGGGCGGCGCGCTGGAAGGCGAAGACCGCACCAGTACCGTCACCATGATGGATTTGAAGACGCATAAGGTGGTGGCGTCCGTGGCGGCCGGCAAAGTCACCGAACATGCCACCTTGACGGCGGACGGAAAATATCTGGCGGTGGTGCTGGCCAATGGCGCGGCCACCACCAAGTCCGATCCCAAATATGACAGCGTGCTGGGCTTCTTGAAGATATATGCGGTGGGTCCGGGCACACTGCAGGAAGTGGCGCATGCCGACACCTGCCACTGGGCGCAGGGCGCGGCCTGGAGCGATGATGGGCGCACACTTCTCCAGCAATGCGCCGCGGAACACCTGATTCAGGTGTTCCGCTTCGACGGGCATGCGCTGGTTCAGGATAAGGCCGCGGCGATTTCCTTTGAATCCCGTCCCGGCTCCATCGCGACAAGGCGCACCCGCTAGAGCCGCCGTCCGACAGTGACGAACAAGCCGCCTTCATAGCCCAGCGACTTGATCCAGCCGAGCTGCGACAGGAAAGCCTCGAACGGCCAATAGTCGGTATCGGGTGCGAAAAGTTCACCTTCTTCCTCGCCCAGGGTGAGGCTGGGATAGGTCCTGACAAATTCGATCTGGTTCTCGGCGAACCAGCGGCGGACTTCTGGCACGGTATGGCGATGCTCCTCCGGATGGCGGTATTGGTCGCGTATCCAGGCCTGCCGCCGCGCCGGTTCGCTTTTGCGGTCGCGCAACACCGGATCGAAGGGAATCCAGCGGTAGCCGCTAAGCCGCGCCGCCGCCCGGCGCAGCCTGAGCGGAATGCGGGCAAACGCATTATAAAGTCCGATCACCAGCATGCCGCCGGGACGCACCAGCGGCACCAGCTTTGCGAATGCTTTGCGCGGATCGCCGGTGTGATGCAGCACACCTGAGCAATAGACCACATCGAAAGCGCCGGGGCGCAATCCGGGGCGGTGCAGATCGGTTTCGATGAATTGCACACCGTCGACGCCGAAGTCGTTGGCGGCGGCGGCGCCCAGCAGCAGCGAGGCGCGAGTCAGATCAGCGCCGACCACCCGCCGCGCCCCGCGTGCCAGATAAAGGCTCATCTGGCCGGTGCCGCAGCCGATTTCCAGGATTCGCGCATCCGGCGCGATGGCACTGTCCAAGAGGCGCGCGAATTCGCTTTTCTCCGCCCGCAGGCGCAACGCCTCCAGACTGTCACCCGGCCGATAGCCGGGAAAAGGCGCATGGCTGTAGAAGTCGCGCACGATTTCGGTGCGCGTATCGCCGCCCAGGCGCAAATCCGCCACGCCGTCACGCGCCGCATAGCGCGCGCCGCAACCGGTACAGAGCCATTGGGACTCCAGGGCGCTCTGGCAGGCGGGGCAGGCCAGGAGATCCAGCATCTCTAGAATATCGAATAGATGAAAGGCGCCAGCGCCTCGACGCTGGCGGCCAGCACCAGCACCAGTCCGGTGACGCAGAGGAAAATCGCCAGCGGCAGTAGCCAGCGATGGCCGCCGCGCCACAGGCCGAGCGAAAGATCGGTGATCGAACCCGCCGCGCTGCCGATAACGATTAATCCCCGCCGGATTTTGCCACGCTTCTTGATCATCTTGCCGGTGCCCGCTTTGTCACTCTGGTTTGTCCCGCCACCAACATATCCATGCCGCAGCGCCGGAAGGTCAGATAGCCTTCGACCGCGCGGTTGACGATCGGCTCGCCGGAAAGGTTGAACGAGGTATTGAGCAATATGGGAATTCCACTGAGCCGCCCATAGGCCTCAAGCAAGGCGTAAAGCCGGGGCGCCATGCCGCGTTCCAGCGCCTGGACCCGCGCGGTGCCGTCGACATGGGTGATGGCGGCGAGTTTCTCGCGCCATTCGGGGCGGACCGGGAAAACCCCGGACATGAAACGCGCCAGCCGCGCTCCGCCGGCCGGCATTTCGAAATAGCGCTCCGCCGCTTCCACCGGAACCACCGGCGCGAAGGGCCGGAACTGCTCGCGATGCTTGATGTCGCGGTTGAGGCGGTCGCGCATCTGGGTGGTATGGGGCGCCGCCAGGATGCTGCGATGTCCCAGCGCCCGCGGACCCAGCTCCATCGCGCCATCCATCCATCCCACGATGCGGCCTTCGAAAAGATCACGCGCGGTAGCCTGGATCAGCGCGGATTCTTCCAATTCCTCCACCGGCTGATCGTCTTGGCGCGCAAGCCCGGCAAGGGCCGCGGCATCCACCACCGGCCCCCAATAGGGATGATCGGGAATGTCGCGGTCGGGATTGCCGAAGTGAACGCGGTCGGCATAAAGCGCGGCGCCCAGCGCACAGCCTGCATCTCCCGGCGAAGGCGGAACGAAAATACGCTCAAAGCCGCTTTCCGACAGAATGCGCGCATTGGCCACGCCATTCAGCGCCACCCCGCCGCCCAGGCAAAGGTCCGGCAGTCCGGTCTCGCGATGCAGCGCGGCCGCAATATCGACCAATATATCTTCTAGAACCTTCTGGACGCTGGCGGCGCAATCGGCAAAGCGGCGGCCCTCGGCGGTGGCAAGATCGATGGGATCGAAGGGATCGCGCGGCGGTCCGAACAATTCCACGAATTTATCCGAAAAAGACCGCTTGGTGCTGGCGTGAAAATCGAAATAATCCAGGTCCAGCCGGAAGGCGCCGTCCTGCGTGCGCTTAATCAGCTTGCGCACGGCATCCGCCATGGTGGGGCGGCCATAACTCGCCAGCCCCATCACCTTGTATTCGCCTTCATTGACCTGGAAACCCAGATAGGCGGTAAAGGTCGAATAGAGCATCCCCAGCGAATGGGGAAAGCGAATCTCGCGCAGCAAGTTGATCGCGGTCCTGCCGGGTCCGCGCGTGCCATGTCCCACCGTCAGCGCGGCCCATTCGCCCACGCCATCGGCGGTCAATATGGCGGCATCGCGGACCGGCGCGGTGAGGAAGGCCGCCGCGGCATGGGAGCGGTGATGATCGGTGAACAGGATTTTCCGCCGCTCCACCCCCAGATGCGAAGAGATGATGCCGCGCACCCAAAGCTTCTCGCCCAGGGAATTTTTCATCGCATGCGGAAAGGACCGCCAGGAGCGGGGAAAGGCGCGCAAGGCGCAAGTGAGGATGCGGTCGAACTTCAGCATCGGGCGTTCGTAGAACACCACGGCGTCGAGATCGTCCGGCTCCAATCCGCTCTGCTCCAGGCAATGTTCGATCGCCGCCAGCGGGAAGGCGGCGTCGTTCTTGCGCCGCGACAGCCGTTCTTCCTGAACCGCGGCGACCGGCATGCCGTCAATCACCAGCGCCGCCGCCGCGTCGTGGTAATGCGCCGAAATTCCCAAAATCTTCATGGCAATCTTTTCATTTCAATATTGGCTGTTGAGAGGGCGTTCCGGCGGCGGCGGTTTCCACCCGTCCGGCTCGCGGCGCTCCGCGCGTTTGGCCAAAAACGCGAATGGCGGAATCAAGACGAAATACTGAACGATCAGGAGCACCGACCCGATCACACCCGCGATCGCCGCCATGATCCGCAAATAGGCTTTCCACAATCTGCCGAGGCGGGCGCGCCACAAATACATCCCGCGCTGCCGAGGCGCGACGCGGTTCAGTTGCGCCAGCGTGTAATTCATGTGGAAAGTCTCGTCATGCAAAATCTCCCGGAAAACGGCGGCGGTGGACGGGTCGTCCCGCAAGGCATCGACATAGGCGCCAAAATGCCGGGCGGCGGTTTTTTCCGACAGGTGCAGGAACGCCAGCAGGCTGGCATCGGATTTTCCATCGACACGCAAATCGTCCAGGCCGCGTTCGCCCGGCGTAAGCCAATTTAGCCGCGACTTGGCGGGGGATGAGACGGGCAAGGCGCGCATCAATTCGGTGCCGCGGCCGCGAAACAAGGCCGCATGCCGCTCCTCGTCGGCGGCATGGACGGCATAGAGGCGGCGCAACACCGGGTCTTTGGTCAATTCGGCGGCCCTGACCAGGTCGCGCCCCCCATCGGCTTCGGTCTCCGCGAAATCCAGCAATTTGCGGGCGCGCCGCGCCGCGTCGCGCCACACAAAGCGATGCAGCGATTGCATCATCACCGTCTGCTCCGCCTGCTTTTGCCTACTGGACCGTGATGGTTCCGTGCATGCCCATCATGTTGTGCATGAAATGCGTGCAAATGACCTTATAGTCGCCCGCGCCGGGTGCGATGGTCACATCCATCTCCTGGCCCTTGTCAACCTCGACGGTTCCGCGCTTGATCTTGGCTTGGTCCGCCGGCGCCACCTGGGCGGCGGCAAAGAATTCCGGCGCCGTGAAATCATGGTCCTTGGAGCCGGCATTGATAAAGTGCAGGTGATAGGCGGTGCCGGCCTTCAGGTTAAGCGCTGCGGGGGCGAAAGCGTAGTCGCTCAGCGAGATATTTACGGTTTCGGCGGTGGTTTGTGCGGGTTGGGCCCATGCTGCGGGGCTCGCTGCCGCCAGGCAAGCGGCCAGTGCGGCAAGGATTTTCGCGGGTTTCGCCATGTCATCTCCGATTATAGAATTCGATCAGCCCATCTTACTATAACAATGTTAGTAGGAAAACGGAATGGTGTCGGTGGAACCGGCGGCTTTGAAAAGTGAATTTCCGGTCAGGGCGGCCCCGGAGAATCGCGGCCGTTCCCGCCTTGGCCGGCAAATCCTGGTATGGGCGCTGCAACTCCTGCTCGCGGGCGCGGGCGCGGCGCTGGCGGCGGGCGCGCTGGCGGCCGATCAGGACTGGCTCGACCGGCATTTTCTGCCTTTGTTTTTTTTCCCGCGTGAAAAAGCCTTGCTGCAGGAAACGCTCATACGCCTCTTTTGCGGCGCCGCCGGTTTGGTGTTTGTTTTTTGTCTCCAGCCCGCGCTGGGCCGCTTGACGCGGCGCATGACAGCCGGCGAGATTCTCGCGGCGGGTCTGCGCATCGCTCTTGCTGTCGGCCTGGCTTTAGGAGCCAGCGAATTCCTGCTGGCCCGCAAGTTCGTCCATGCCGCCGCGGAGGGCCCCTTGAAGGAAGAGCCGCTGCGGCGGCCCGATCCGGTTCTGGGCTGGTCTTTCGTACCCGGACATCATGGGCGAATGCAGGTGGATGGCCGCATCATCGATTATGCGACCGATTCCCATGGCTATCGCGTTGCCGGACCGGACAAAGCGGTGAATCCCGATCTTCCGACCATCCTGTTCACCGGGGAATCGATCGTCGCCGGTTATGGCCTCAGCTGGGACGAAACCATCGCCGCCCGGCTGGGCGCGTTTCTGAATATCCAGACCGCCAACATGGCGGTTCACGGCTATGCCAGCGACCAGGCCTATCTACGGCTCAAAACCGAACTGCCGCGCTTTCGCCAGCCGGTGGCGGTGGTGTCGCTGTTCACGCCCGCGCTTTTTGCCCGCAACCTTGGCGACGACAAGCCGTATCTGGGACCCGACTTGCAGTGGCATCCGGCGGTTCACCGGCTGCGCCTGGACGCGCTGTTTCGGTTTGCCGTGCCCTATCATGGCGAGGCCGAGATTGAGCGCGGTATTCGGGCGACGCGCGCGGTGCTGAAGGCCAGCGCCGAACTGGCGCGGCGGCGCCACGCCGTGGCGCTGGTTATCGATCCGCAATTCGGCCCCGAGGGGCCCGTCGAGGCAATGTTGCGCCGGCGGATTCTGGACGAGGGGAAAATATCCTATCTGCGAATCCCGCTGGATCCCGCCTGGCGTCTCAAGGGCGATTTGCATCCCGGCCCGCAGGCAACCGGTGCGATTGCCGTCGCCATCGCGCAATATTTGCGGCGTCCTTCGGCAAGCCACACATTAACCATCCGATAGGGACGTGGTACCATTGCCGCCGCAACGGACTAGGCTAGAGTGGCTTTGCCCGCCCATGGAGAGGTCATCGCGTGACTGCCGACGAGTCGGAAGCTGCCAGGGAAGATCTGTGGCTGACCTATCAGAATTATGATCCGGCTGTGAAACAGGCGGTGCGGCGGCTGGGCGCGTTGCCGGGAAACAATGTCGAGGAATTTCGCAACCTGCTTTTGGCCAGCCGCGAACGCAGCCGGGCCAAGGAATTCGAAGCCGATGTGGTGCGCCGCCTCCAAGGCGAGGCCTTTGTCGATGATGAAGTGTTGCAGCAGACCCTGATCGTGCTGCATGCCGAGAATCCGGCGCTGGCGGAACAGTTCAAGACATTCGTCGCCGCGAATGGCAGACCCGACGATATCGATCTGGCCGTTGCCCGTCTTCGTTCCGGGACGGACAATCCGGCCATGCCCGAGCGTGAGCCGCGCAAGCCGCGCGAGATGCCGATCATGTCGCAACTCATCACGCCGGAATTGCCGCCGGAGTCCACTCCCGTGCTGGAGCCGCTGGTACCCGCGCCTGCTGCGCCGCAGCCGCGTGCCGCGCAAATGGCGCGCGATATTCCCGCCAAGGCACCGCGACCCGCCAATGATATTGTCCCGGATAGGTCGGTTGAACCGGCGTCACGCGCGTCCTGGACAAAATATGCTGTCGCCGCGGCAGTCGTTTTGCTGGCCGGTATCGGCGGGGTCTATGTCCTGATGCCGAAACCCACCGGCAAGCCGCCAGCCGCCTTCCAGGCCACCGATGTGCCGTTGCGCCAGGTGGCGGCCGAGGACAAGCAGCCGGCAGCCGGTTCGGTTGCCACTACCGAGCAACCCGATCCGGCGCAGGACGCCAAAACCGCTCCGGTGCAGCCTTCTCCCGCGCAACCGGCCCCGGAAGCGCGCAACGAAGTCAAAATTCCCTCTCCGCCGCCGGAGGCACCTGCGCCGGAGGCCGATAGCGCGCCAGCCTCCGCTAATAGTCCCGTTCCGGGCACGCGCTACAAGGTGGCCAAGGGCGACATGCTGTCGGCCATCGCGCTGCAAGCCTATGGCGATGCCTCGATGTTCCGGCTGATCCAGCGGGCAAATCCCCAGCTGCGCAGTGCCGATCGCATTTATTACGATCAGGTGATCAGCCTGCCGCCGAAGCCTTGAGCCTTAAGCCTGGCCCTACGGCGATGCTTCGAATACCGGTTGAATAATTGTCATTGCGGCAACCGTGACGCGCCATTGAAGCGCCGCACTTCAGGCCTTCTACTGCGCCGGCAATAATTGCGATTCGGGCGGGGGTATCGATGGCGAACGTTGCCGGCAAAGCCTATGCCATGAACGTCATCACCCCGGTACCGCGGGGGATGACCTGGGTGCAGCGGCTGATCTTCATGATCGCGCGCGCCTTTCCCAACACCCTGTCGGGGCTTTTGACCCTCAGCCTGATTCATTTTGCGCGCTGGGTGATCATCCGGCGCGACCAATGGCCGGCGGGCGAACGCGGCAAGCCGATACTGGATTACGACTATATGCTGTTCTGCAGCAACTTTAACGGCACCTGGGACCAGTATATCGACGCCTTTTCCGACGGCATTCCCAGCGGGCTGGACCTGTTCTGGTACACCAGCATCAAATACCCGGCGTCCATCCCGATCACATCCTTCAAGAATTACATCGCGCGCAACCAGTTTCACACCGGCTATTACTACAATGCGACACCGGGTTCGGCGCAGCGCGACATCAAGGCGGCGCTGAAAGTTTATGCCGAGCTGAAACTGCTGGCGGAAAAACACCAGGCGCTGCGTGGGGCGCCCGACGCCTTCGCCCGCGAATATCGCAAATCCATGGCCAAGATCCAGAATTGCCTGGGTTCGCCCGGCTATGCCCCCATTGCCAGCCTGGATACCGAGCGGGCGGATGTGAACCGCCGGCCCTTTGTCATCGCTCAAGCCAAGAAGACGGGGAGCTGACCATGCCGACACTCGACGGTGGGCATTGCTTTCTCACCGCATTGCTTCCCATCAAAACCAGCGAAGTGGTGGATCAGGACGGCTTGCGCAGCTCGCCCGTCCATATGGTACGCGACGCGCTGGCGATCCTGCCGACGGCGCGCCAGTCGCCGGTCACCGAAAGCCTGCCGGTCACGGCGCCCTTCGCCAAATGCACCAAGACCCATTTTGCGCGCTTCGCCATCATCGATGATGTTATCTTCAACGGCCGCCTGGCCAGCGACGCGATCATCGACAGTCTCAAGGGACTGGACCGCACCATTCCCAAACCGTGTGATGAACTTCCCGGACCCTATCTGTTGATGGCGGTCGATTTCGATGCACCGAACGGGTCGGACGCGGAACTGCGCGATTACTTGAAAGACATGTGGACCCGCATGGCGCCGGAACTGGCGCCGGTTTTCCGCCATTGCTTCGGCTATGACCAACAGGCCGTCAGCGCGGACGGTTTTGCCGATTTCATCATCGGCTGCCAGCTTGAGACCACCATGCCGTTCAATGATTACTGGCCGGGCGCGCCGCCGCTGATCGCGATTTCCAAGCCGCTGCTGATTTTCAATTTCCTGCTCCCGGCGCTGGTGGTGGGCGGCGGTCTTTACTGGGCGCTGGGCGCCATGGGGCTGATCGCCCATCGCCACACCCCCTGGCTTTATTGTGGCGAGATTTTGCTGATCGCGCTCCTGGGCATCGCGGTGGGACTGTGCGTGATCTACCGCATTGTGATGGCGCGGGGCGAACAGCCGTTTCCCATGGCGCCCAATTCCGATTTACGGTCCGTACTCAAGGCACTTTATCTGCAACGCGAGCTGATCGCCTTCGCCATCGCCATGCAAGCAAAGCCGCCGGCCGATCTCACCCAGGCGTTCGGCGCGTTCCTGCAAAAGAACCAGGTCGGCAATGTCGACAGCCCGACCCAGCAGCCCGGAACCATCATGCCGGCGGGAGGCCTGGTATGACCAAGCAACTCGATTTGGCCGACATCCAGGGCAATATCCTGCAGGACTTCGTCAGCGGTTTTCCCAGTGCGCGCTTTGTCCTGCTGCGGATATCGAACGCCGCCGATGGCCGCGCCTTTGTCCTGGAATACCGCAAGAAGGTCACTACCGCGTTGCGCTGGGACGACAGCAAGGCCTATGCCGGGGATATCCAGGCCACCAGACCTTGCGTGGCCATCAACATGGGCTTCACCTTCGAAGGCTTTTACGCCCTGGAACTGCCGACCCGGACCCTGGCGCGGATGCCGCCGGAATTCATCGATGGCATGAAGGCGCGGGCCGCGATCCTGGGCGACGATGTGGGGCGCAACCTGCCGTCGGGCTGGGATCCGGTCTGGCGGAAACGCCCCCACATCCTGATTGGGCTGAATGCGCTGATCGATCCGGCGACCGGCGAGCCGGTGCCGGAATTGGCAGCCGAAACCAGATATCTCCAGCAATTATGCGCGCAATATAAGATCGAAATTCTGCAGGGCCATGGCCGGGACGGCAGCGCCGCCTGGCAGGATGGCGGCGCCATCCTGGTGCAGAACAAGGCGACTTATAAGCCCACCCCGGTCGAGCATTTCGGTTTTGTCGACGGCATCAGCAATCCGGTGTTCGAAGGCCAGTTCGGCAACGATCATGTCGAAGCCATCATGGCCATCGGCAACGGCAAGATTCTCAGCAAGCAACCCGGCAACAGCGACGATAGCGGCCGCTGGGCGCCGTTGGCTACGGGCGAATTTTTGCTCGGCCATCCCGACGAGGCGCAGGAAACCGCCGACTCCACCATGCCGGTCGAGGTGATGCGCAACGGCACTTTTCTTGTCTATCGCAAGCTGCACGAGAATGTCGCCAGTTTCGTGTCGTTCGTCGACACCGCGGCAAAGGGCTATGCCGATACTCTGAATTGTCCGGTGGACGATGCCAGGGCGGTGTTGAAAGCCAAGATGAGCGGCCGCTGGGCCGATGGCGTACCCATCGCGGTGGCGCCGACCATCGCGGACTGGAAGGCGTTCAACGAAAAATATGCCGGCAAGGGCGACGACCGGCCCTATGTCGATTTTTCCTATGGCGACGATCCGGAAGGTCTCAAATGTCCGGTCACCGCCCATATGCGCCGCACCAACACCCGCGACAGCCTGACCGGAAAATCCTCGGCGCTCAACAACCGGCGGCGCATCCTGCGGCGCGGCATCCCCTATGGCAGGACCACCCAGGACGATACCGGCGAGCATGGCATCATCTTTCTGGCCATGTGCTCCAGCCTGTCGCGCCAGTTCGAATTCGTGCAGCAGCAATGGATCAATTATGGGCTGGACGCCAATGCCGGCAACGACACCTGTCCTCTGGTGGGCAACCGGGCAGGGGATGCCAAATTCCTGATCCCGGTGGACCCGGCCAGCGGCGAGGCGCCTTTTATCGCCAGCGGAATTCCGCAATTCGTGGAGATGCGCGGTGGTGACTATTTCTTCCTGCCCAGCATGACGGCGCTGCGGATGATCGGCATGGGCACGATCGATCCGACCTGATTGCCTGCCGGCGCGTGTTTCGCTGCAACGCAACCGGCATTGTCACTGTCAACGGGCTGTGTCTCAATCCGCTGCGCCTTGCTGGGGAGAGCGGTGCATGCACGGGTTGATGCAGCGTCATGAGCTGCTGATTTCATCCATTCTGGAACATGCCGCGCGTCATCACGGCGATGGCGAGATCGTGTCGCGCCGTCCCGACGGCGCGCTGGCCCGCACCACTTACGCCGCGCTGGGCCAGCGGTCGCGCCAGCTGGTGTCGGTGTTGCGCGGGCTGAATGTGGCGCCCGGCGATCGTGTCGGCACCCTGGCGATGAACAGCGACCGGCATCTGGAACTCTATTACGGCATCTCTGGTTCGGGGGCGGTGTGCAACACCATAAATCCGCGCCTGTCGCATGACGATATCGCCTATATCGCGGACCATGCCGGCGATGCGGTGATTTTCTGCGACCCGTTTTTTCTTCCGATCCTCGCCGCCATCGCACAAAGGCTGGAAGGACTGCGTGCGATTATCGTTTTGTGCGACGCCGCCGCGATGCCGGAAGCAAAATTGCCCGCCCATGTCACGCTGCATTGTTATGAAACATTGATGGATGCGGCCGAGCCCATCCCCAGCTGGCCGCAATTCGACGAGAATACCGCTTCGGGTCTTTGCTACACCTCCGGCACAACGGGCCGGCCCAAGGGCGTGCTTTATTCCCATCGCTCCTGTCTGCTCAACGCCATGGTGTCGAATTTCGCCGATGTGACCGGCCTTCGCGCCACCGACCGGGTGTTGGCGATTGTGCCCATGTTTCATGTCAATGCCTGGGGCCTGCCTTATATGGCGCCGATGACCGGCGCGTCCTTGCTGATGCCGGGGTCACAGCTCGATCCGGTGTCCTTACTGAACCTGATGGATCAGGAGCGCGCCACCTATTCCGTTGGCGTGCCCACGGTCTGGCTGAACCTGCTCAATCACTTGCGTGAAACCGGCAAACAGCCGCAGACTCTCAAGCGCATCATGATCGGCGGGGCGGCGATGCCGCGCGCCTTGATGCTGGCCTATGCCGAAATGGGTATTCGGGTGACGCAGGGCTGGGGCATGACGGAATCCAGTCCGGTGGTGACTTTGAATGCCCCCAAGCCCAATTGCCTGACGCTGGAGGGTGAGGCACAGCTTAAGCGTCGCTGTGCCCAGGGGCGGGCAATGTTTGGCGCCGATATCCGCGCCGAGGATGAGGGCGGCCAGGAAGTGGCTTGGGATGGCAAGAGCCAGGGCAATGTCCTGTTTCGCGGCCATTGGATCGCCAGCGGCTATTTCCGCATGCCGCAGAACAACAATGCGGACAGCTGGTTTCCCACCGGCGATGTCGGGGTGATCGACAGCGACGGTTTTCTCACTTTGACCGACCGCACCAAGGACTTGATCAAGTCGGGCGGGGAATGGATCAGCTCCATCGCCATCGAGAATATCGCTATCGCCCATCCCGATGTGGCCGAGGCCGCCGCCATCGCCGTGCCGCATGAGAAATGGGGCGAGCGGCCTTTGCTGATCGTGGTGCCGCGGGCCGGCTGCTCGCCAAGTGCGGAAAGCCTGCGCGAATTCTGCCGCGGCAAGATGCCCGACTGGTCGATTCCCGACCGGGTGGTGATCGCCGACAGTATCCCGCACGGCGCCACCGGCAAGATTCTCAAGACCGAGCTGCGCCGGCTCTATGCCGGACCTCCGGCTTAGAGGGCTGACGGTTATTTCCGAACGGCCGTCACCCGCCAGATACAGGCGCCCTTGTCGTCAACCATCAGCAGGCTGCCGTCCTTGGCCACCGCCAGTTGCGAGGGCGTGCCCCAGACATAGACATGCCCGCTCCGGACGGTGCTGAAACCGGTGATGAAATCCTCATACCCGCCAACCGGCTTGCCGTCCTTGAAACGCACCCGCACCACCTTGTAACCGTCGAGTGTGTCGTAAGGCCCCGACCCGTGGATTGCGATAAAGGCGTCGCCCCGATAGTCGGCGGGAAATTGCGTGCCGGTGTAAAAGACCAGTCCCAGCGGCGCGGTATGCGCGCCCAGCAACACGTCGGGCGTTTTGGTCTTGGCCACCAGGTCGGGCCGTTTGCTGCCGAAAACCGGATCGGGATTGGGCCCATTATAGGCATAGGGCCAGCCGAAAAAATCGCCTTCACGCGCCTGGGCCAGAAAATCCGACGGCACGCGCGCGCCCAGCGCGTCGCGCTCGTTGACGGTCACCCACAGATTGTCGGTGCCGGGATAAAAAGCCAGGCCTTCGACATTGCGCAAGCCGGTGGCGAAGGGCGTCATCCCGCCATCGGCGCCGATGCGTTCAATTGATGCATCCGGCAAGGGCGATTCCGAAACATCGTCGCGCGCGCCGACCGCAAGATACAGCTGGCCCTTGGAATCCAGGACGACGTCGCGCACGCTGTGCCAGCCCTTGGGCCGCAAATCGGGCGCGGAGGTCATGCGCTTGAAGTCCGCCAGGCTGGCGCTGTCGCGTCCCAGATAAGGCGCGCGCCACACCGCCATGGTATCGCCGATCGTGATCTGGCCGCCCTGCAGCGCTATCCCGTGCGGCGTCTTGAAGCCGGATGCGAATTCAACCATCTGATCCGCCTTGCCGTCGCCGTCCGCATCGCGCAGGCGCAGGATAATGCCCGGACCCTCGGCGACCACAAACACATCGCCGTCGGGGGCCACGGCCAGCGCGCGCGGGTGTTTGAGGCTCGAAGCAAAAAGTGAGATGGCAAAGCCTGGGGGCACTTGCGGCACGGCATTGGCGGGATGCTCCACGAAATCGGGATCGAGGTCGACGGGTTTGGTGGTGTTTGGGGGCGGCAGGTCCTTGGGCAGCAGCACAAAGTGGTCGCCGGGCGCGGCCTGGGCGCAGACACAGGCCGACAGCCAGAAAATGGTGAGCCAACTGGCGCGCTTGAAGCGGCGATGCACGGTCGGTCTCCAAGAATGCAATCAGACGGCGAGGGATTCCCAGCCGTTCGGCGTCAATGCCTCCAGTGGCGAGAAGCGGACTTTGTAATCCATCTTGTCGCTGCCGCGCACCCAATAGCCCAGATAGACATAGGGGATTGCCGTCGCGCGCGCCGTGCGCACATGATCCAGGATCATATAAGTGCCCAGGCTGCGCGCTTCCTCGCCGGGATGAAAGAAACTATAGACCATGCTCAACCCGTCGCGCAGCCGGTCGGTGAGGGCGCAGGCCAGCAAGGTGCCGTCGTCCCTGCGATATTCCACGATATGGGTGTTGACCGGCGTTTCCTCGACCATGGCGACATAGTCGAACAGGCCCATGTCGCTCATTCCGCCGCCGGGATGGCGCGAATCCAGATAAGTGCGCAGCAGCGCGAACTGTTCACGGGTGGCTTCGGCCACCACTTCGGCGCGCAGCATGTCGCCGCCGCGGCGCAGGATGCGTTTCTGGCTGCGGCTGGCCGCGAAGTCGCCGCAGCGGATGCGCACCGAGACGCAGGCATTGCAGCCCTCGCAGGCCGGGCGATAGGCGATCGACTGGCTGCGGCGGAAGCCGGAATGGGTCAGGGCTTCCGACAAAGGCTGGGCCAGGTTGCCGCCCAGCCGGGCGAAGACCTTGCGTTCGGTCTTGCCGGGCAAATAGGGGCAGGGTCCGCCTGGGGTCAGGAAGAATTGCGGTACCCTGGTGTTGCGCTGATCGGTCACAAAAAGCCTGCCAAATACCCCAAGACTCCGATGAGTCGAGTATGCCGCGCGCGCTGGCAGAGAAAAGCGGATTATTCGCCGTCCGGCAGGTTTTTTTACTTTTGGTTACAAGGGCCTCCCCGAAGCGGTGGGCCGCAGGCAGGGCGCGGTTATGCCGCTCCGGGAGGTTAATTCAGCCCGGCATGGGCGGAAACCGGCGGGGCCTCGCGCATCAGCAGGATGGAAAGCCGGCGGTTGGCGCTGGCATTGGGGTCTTCGGGCAGCAGCGGCTCGGAACCCGCCTTGCCGGCCACTTCGTAAATCCGGTCGGTGCCCAACCCGCCCGTTTGCAGCATGGCGCGGGCCTGGTTGGCCCGGTTGGCCGACAGGTCCCAGCTGGTGCCGCCGGCGGCATCATTGCCGCTGGTATGGCCGCTGATGGAAACCCGGTTGGGCAATGTCGCCACGATGGCGCCCACCGCGGCCAGCAGTTTCTTGGTATAGGGCATGGGTTCGTTGGAACCCTGCTGGAACATGGGACGTCCGTCCTGGTCCACCAGCTGGATGCGCAGGCCCTGCGGCGTGTTCTCGGTTATCACCTGATGCGACAGGTTGGCGATGTCCGGATTGTCCTGGATCGCCTGATGGATCGCTTCGGCGGCATGGGCGAAGTCGCCATCCTGCGCTGATTTGGAATCGGCATTGCTGGTGGAACTGGCATTGGCGCCGCCCTGGGTCGCGCCGCTGGCCAGCGCCTTGGTGGCGGAAGAGGGCGCCGGCGGAGACTGTTTCTGCATCACCGACTGGGCGCCGCCGGCATGGGCGCCGTCTTCGCCCAGCACCTTGCCGCCCAGCACGCCGCCCGATCCGGAGACGGTCTGGGCGATGGATTGGGGCGCGAAATAGTCGGCGATGCCGCGTTTCTGTTCCGGCGTGGTGGTGTTGATCAGCCACATCAACAGGAAGAAGGCCATCATCGCGGTGACGAAGTCGGCATAGGCGACTTTCCAGGCGCCGCCGTGATGGCCGCCATGTCCGCCCTTCTTTATGCGCTTGATAACGACCGCGTTGTCGCCGGCCATGTCCGCCACCTTGATAAATCACCCTGGCCGGGTCTTGCGGTCTTTTCGCCGCCTCGCCTAACCTGTGGAGCGATCATGCATAATCCCCCTTAACCGAGTGTGAAGCGGGGCGGTTGAAAGAAGCCTATGGACGTCGATATCAAGGCCTTGCGCGAGGCGCTGGGCTGCTTTCCCACGGGAATCGCGGTGATGACCGCCGCCTCCCAAGAGATGTCCCATATCGGGATTACCGTGAACAGCTTCACGTCGGTGTCGCTGGAACCGCCTTTGGTGTTGTGGTGCATCGACCGGCGCTCCCGCCGCTATCCGCATTTCGCCCAGGCGCCCGGCTTCACCGTTTCCATTCTCGCCAGCGGCCATCGTGAAGTCTCGACCCGTCTGGCGCGCGCCGGCGAGCATAATCTCGACGGCATCGCGTTGATCCCCACCGAACTGGGGCCGCCGGCGCTGGCGGACTCGCTGGCCATCTTTGAATGCGCGCGAGAGAGCGTGCAGGACGCAGGCGACCACGCCATCCTGATCGGGCGGGTGCTGCGCTTTGCCCGCCATGACGCGGCAGGCGCACCGCTGGTCTATTTCCGCGGCCGCTATGGCGCGCTGGCGCAAGGAGAGACCTCGTAACGGGCGAGACATCGTAAGCCGCCCGACATTGGCTATTTTCAATCTGTCCGCTGATGGTTGCGCGCAAGTCTTAACCGGTTCCCATTGGTTGCAGACCGTGCGAGTCGTATAAAAATGGCCGCGTCCGAAACCAGTCCATACCAGGTGGTTGCCGATATGACCGCGGAAGGCTTGGCCGATCAACGCGACACGCACCGGGCTCCGCCCCAGGACGTGGTGCCCTTGCGGGAAGCCGTGCCGGTATGGGCCCGCATCGCAGCCCTCAGCTTCGGTGGTCCGGCGGGCCAGATAGCGGTCATGCACCGGATTCTGGTGGACGAGAAAAAATGGATCGGCGAGGCCCGATTTCTCCACGCCCTGAATTACTGCATGCTTTTGCCCGGGCCCGAGGCGCACAAACTCGCGATCTATATCGGCTGGCTTTTGAATCGCACACGAGGAGGCATCCTGGCCGGGCTGCTGTTTGTCCTGCCCGGGCTGGTCAGTGTGTGGCTGCTCACCGCTGCCTATGCTTTTTATGGCCATATCGGCGCGGTGAGCGCGGTCTTCTTCGGCTTGAAAGCGGCGGTGCTGGCGATTGTGCTGGATGCGGTTGTCCGCATCGGCAAGCGCGCCCTCAAGAGCCGCGGCCTGGTGCTTCTGGCGGCGGCATCTTTCACCGGCATCTTTTTCTTCGCCCTGCCGTTCCCGCTGATTATCCTGCTGGCTGGGTTGCTGGGTCTTGCGGGCGGCAAGCTGGCGCCCGCCTTGTTCAAGACCGGCGGTCATGGTGCGGCGGGTGGGGATGGCGAAGGCCTGATAGACCGCCGCTTTGCGCAACACCTGCCGGCCCATGTCCGGCCCAGTGCAGCAAGACTAGCCAGGGTCAGTTTGGTTGGCGCCGCGATATGGCTTGCGCCGTTGCTTGGGCTGCTCCTGTGGCTGGGGCCGGAAAATGTGTTGACGGCTGTTACGCTGTTCAACAGCAAGATGGCCCTGGTTTCTTTCGGCGGCGCCTATGCCGTCCTGGCTTACATGGCGCAGCAGGCTGTCGAACATTATCACTGGCTCAAGCCGGGCGAGATGCTGGTCGGCCTGGGCTTTGCCGAGACCACGCCGGGCCCGTTGATCAGCGTCGTGCAGTTTGTGGGTTTCATGGCCGCCTTCCGGCAGCCCGCCGGGCTTTCGCCCTTTCTTGCCGGATCCCTGGGAGGGCTGCTTGCCATGTGGTCGACTTTCGTACCGCCCTTTCTCTGGGTGTTCATGGGCGGTCCGTATATGGAAGCCTTGATCGGCAACAAATCGCTGAACGCGGCGCTCTCGGCGATCACAGCCGCGGTGGTGGGGGTCGTGATCAATCTGGCTTTGTGGCTGGCGCTGCACGCTTTGTTCGGCGAGGTGGATATCGTTCGGTACTTCGGCGTTGTTCTGAATGTGCCGGTCCCAGGCAGTCTCAACTGGGCCGCGGCGGCCATCACGTTTGGGGCTATTCTGGCCGTGTTCGTCCTGCGGCTCGGCGTGTTGCCCGTGCTGGCCGGTGCCTGCGCTGCTGGCCTGGCCGCTTTTGCATTTCATCTGACTTGAGATTGGAGAGTCCCATGCGTCACCTAAAAATCCTTGCTCTTTCCGCGCTATTGGGAATGACCACGCTTCCCGCACAAGCGGCGGATTGGAGCGCAGTGGCCCAGGCATTGGGCAAGAGCGGTGCAGAAATGCCCGGCGGCGTCTATCGCGTGGGCCTGCCGCGCAGCGATCTGCATGTAGAGCTGGGTGATATCGAACTGAAGCCGACTTTCGCACTGGGGTCCTGGGTGGCGTTCGCTCCCATGGGTGAGCAGGCGATGGTGATGGGCGACTTGGTTCTCACGGAGGATGAAGTCGAGCCGGTGATGAAATCGCTGCTCGATAACGGGCTCGAGATCACGGCGCTGCACAACCATCTGTTTCATGCCGCGCCTGCCACTTTCTATATGCACATTGGCGGCATGGGGAACCCGGTGAATCTCGCCAACGCCATTCATTCCGCGCTGGTCCTGAGCAAAACGCCTTTGACTGCCTCCGCGCCTCCCGCGACTCCGCCTGCCATTGACCTGGACACCGCCGCGATTGATGCAGCATTGGGCGCCAAGGGCGCGATTGCCGGCGGCGTTTATCAGGTCGGGGTGCCGCGCGCCGAGCCGTCCAAGGCGATGGGCATGGCGGTCACCGGCCCCCTGGGTGGCGCCGAGGCGATCAATTTCCAGCCGCTGGGCGGCGGCAAGGCGGCGATCACGGGCGACTTCATTCTTATCGCCAAGGAGGTCAATCCCGTTTTGCGCGCCTTGCGCGGCAATGGGATCGAGGTCACCGCCATCCACAATCATATGCTGGATGATCAGCCGCGCATGTTCTTTGTCCATTTCTGGGCGCATGATGACCTTCCCAAATTGCTGACAGGTCTCAAGGCCGCCCTGGCCGAAGTGGCAGTCAAAAAGAATTGATTCCGGCTTGAGCTGAAGACAAGAAGGGGAAATACAAGTGCCCGATCCAGAAATTCGCCCGGCGCGGGCTTCGCGCGGCCAAGCCATTCTATTTGTTCTGGCATTGATCGCTGCCGCGGCGGCGGTTTTCTATTTTGCGATTCTCCCGGGCCTGTCGGTGGCACGGCAGGAGCCGTCTTCATTCGAAACCAATGTCGCGACTTATCTTCTCCGGCACAGCGTGCCGGCCTCCGCCAAGGCGACGGTCAATCCGCTGGGGGGGCATCCCGATCCGGCTTCGGTTACCGCGGGCCACAGGCTGTTCACCCAGAAATGCGAAACCTGCCACGCCTATGATGGCGGCGGGCGCAGCGAAATCGGCGGCAATGCGTTCCCGCGCGCCCCCGTCCTGCGCAGCCTGGCGGCGGATATGAGCGATGGAGAGATTTTCTACCATATCCGCAACGGCATCCGGAACACGGCGATGCCGGCCTGGAATTTCCCCGACCGCCAAGTCTGGCAGTTGGTGTCCTATATCCGCAACCTGCCGGCGGTGGCGGCGCGCGAAAGCAACGACATTGCGCAGCAACAGGCCGGCGCGGTTCTGGCGGCGCATTATGTCGGCTCCAAGGCCTGCCAGAGCTGCCATCAGGAGATCTATTCCCGCTGGCAGAAGACGGCGATGGCAAATGTGGTGCGCGACCCCAAACAACACCCCGATGCCTTTGCCGCCGACCCGGCCACCGCTCCCGAAGCTTTGCGCTTCAGCAAGGACGAGGTCGCCTTTGTCTACGGCAGCAGATGGAAACAGCGCTTCTGGAAAAAATCGGGCGACACCTATGTGCCTTTGCCGGTCCAGTTCAACATCGCGACCAAGCAATGGTCGAAATTCCATGTCGCCGACACCGCCGACTGGTGGGCGGCGCATTATCCCGACCCCAAGGGCGATAATTCGGGCCGCCCGACCGCACCGCTGTGCGACGGCTGTCATTCCGTGGATTTCAATATCGACACCAAACAGCCGCATGAATGGAATGTCGGCTGCGAGGCCTGTCACGGCGCCGGCAGCAACCATGTCGCCCAGCCCAAACTGTTCAACATCCTCAATCCGGCGCGGCAGGATTTCGTGCATGCCAACGATACCTGCATCCAATGCCATTCCCAGGGCCAGCCGCTGTCAAATCCCATCAAGGGCCAGTATTACGATTGGGCGGTGGGCTACCACGCCGGGCTCAATCTGTCGGATTATTGGAAGCTGGAAGAACACAAATTGGGTGAAACCACTTTCACCCATTTCCCGGACGGCACCGCCCACAAGAACCGCATGCAGGGCAACGATTTCGTCCAGAGCCTGATGTACAATCGGGGCGTCACCTGTTTTTCCTGCCACGATCCGCATGGCACCGAAAACCAGGCCATGCTGCGCAAACCGGCAAACGAGATTTGCGCCTCCTGTCACAGTCCGAACAGCCAGAACGGGCCCCATACGGCAACCCTGGAAGAACATACCCATCATGCCGCGGGCAGTGCCGGCAGCCAGTGCGTCGCTTGTCATATGCCCAAAATCCTGCCGGAGCTTCCCGGCGGACCGTTTGTCTCTACCCATACCTTCCATTTCGTGACCCCGGCCCAGACCGACAGCCTGCAGATCCCCAATGCCTGCAATGCCTGCCACAAGGACAAGGACACCAAATGGGCCGGCGCGCAGCTGGCCAGCTGGAAGGACCATTCGATCTGGCGCATGCGGCAGTAGGCCGACCGCCGGAGGGCAATCCGGCCCGCTTTAAAGAATTAACAGCCGCGACAACTTGTGCGGCCCCGGATTCGCTGCATCCGCAAGCGCTGTCACATACCTGTCATGGAACCGTCATTGTCCTGTAGCTGCCCCCTGCGACAGCAACCGCGCGCGAGATTGCGCGAGATTCACGCAAGGGGACTGAGGGTAATGAGAATTGGGAAAGTTGCGCTGATGGGCGGCGTCGCCGCCATCGCCATGGTGACTGCGGCGGGGGCCCAGACTATCAAGACAGCCGATATCAAGGACGCGGACAAGCCGCTGGTTCTGGCGCAAAATTCCCCGTCTTCCTCCGCTTCAAGCGCCGGCAATGCCGAACTGGCGGCGCGGGTTCAGGCCCTGGAAGACGCCCTGGCGGCCCGCGACGAGCGCGCCATGGCGGATCGCACCCGTCTCTCCACCTTGGAGCAGGGCTACAATTCGGCGGTCTGGGCCTTTGACAATGGCCGTCCCACTTTCGCGTCCGGAGATGGCCGCTTCACCATGGCGATTCGTGCCCGCATGCAGGCGGATTTTGCCGGTTTCTCCCAGGACAGCACACATGGCGCCGGTTTTGCCGGACCATCCGACCTGTCGTCGGGCGCCGTCATGCGCCGCGCCTATTTCGGCATCGAAGGCAAGGTCTATAACGACTTCGCCTATGAATTTCGCTTGAATCTCGGCGGCAGCGACGGCGGCACCAATGCCAGCTGTACCGCCACCTCCGCCACCACCCTGAGCGGCGCCCCCGGCGCCACCGCGGCCACTACCTCGACCTGCGCGGTCGGCGCCATCGCGCCTGCCGGCGAAGGCGATCCGCTGCTGAACAAGATGGCGATCACTTATACCGGCATCCCCAACTTCCATTTCAGCGTTGGCGTGCTGGAACCGTCCTTCATGATGGAAGGCACCACGTCTTCCGCCAATCTGGTTTACATGGAACGTCCGGCCCTCGAAAACATCGCTGCCGACAGTTTTGGCGCCGGCGACTCGCGCCGCGGCATTGAAATCGGCTGGAACAAGACCGACACATTCTGGCCGGGCGACAACCTTGCCTTCGACGTTGCCTTCACCGGCGGCAAGACCGGCAGCGCGGCCGGTCACGGCAATGGCGGTGATGAACAGACCCAGATTCTGGGGCGCGTCGTCGACCGCTTCTGGAGCGATGGTATTTCCAATTTCCAGGTTGGCGTCAGCCTGGCGTCTGTTCTCTATAGCGGCAACGGGTCCGGCGGCGGCAGCCAAACACTGCGTTTCCGCGAGCGTCCGGAAATCCGCGTCGATGGCACCCGCCTGATCGACACGGGCGGCATCGCCGCCAAGACCGGCAACATGATCGCCTTCGACATGGAGGGCAACTGGCAGAACTTCTTTATCGGCGGCGAATGGGCCCAGTTCCAGATGGACCGTCAGTGCGGCGCCATCGTCGCGGCCGGCAATGCGGCCTGCACCAGTTCGACGGCGGTGATAGACCATCCCTTTTTCTCGGGCTGGACGATTGAAGGCTCGTGGATCATTACCGGCGAAACCAGAACCTACACACCCGCCGGTCTCGCCGAGACCCAGGCCGGTTTCGGTGCGCCCGTTCCGTCGCGTCCCTTCTCGCTGAGCGGCGACAGCTGGGGCACTTGGGAACTTGCGGCCCGCTATAGCGATACGGATATGAATTGGAATACCACCCAACTGGCCAACACCGGCCAGCTTGCCGGTATCCTGGGCGGCCGCCAACGCATCGCGACCGTGGGCATCAATTGGTACCTCAACCGCAATATCCGCATGATTCTCGACGACAATATGGTCCAGATCAGCAAGGGCACCGCGGCACTGCCGAACCGCGACAGCCAGGATTTCAATGTCGTCGGCCTGCGCGTCCAATTCGCCAACTAATTCCTCTCGTATAACGGAGAAGACAAATGAAAATGAACTTTAAAGCTTTGATCGGTGCCACCGCCGGCCTGGCAATCGCGGCCACCGCGGCAATGGCCGATATCACTGGCGCCGGCTCGAGTTTTGTATTTCCGGTCGTCGCCAAATGGGCGGCGGTCTATAAGGGCAGCTCGGGTGTCGGGCTGAACTACCAGTCGATCGGTTCGGGCGGCGGTATTGCCCAGATCAAGGCCAAGACAGTGACATTCGGGGCAACCGACAAGCCGCTTATGTCCAAGGAACTGGCGGCTTCCGGGCTGACGCAGTTCCCGGTCGTGGTCGGCGGCATCGTTCCCGTGGTAAACGTGCCGGGCATCAAGCCAGGGCAGTTGGCCCTTGACGGCCCGACTCTGGCGCTGATTTTCCAGGGCAAGATTTCGCGCTGGGACGATCCGGCGATCAAGAAGCTGAACCCAAGCGCGAACTTGCCCGCCAAGGCGATCAGCGTGGTGCATCGTTCCGACGGTTCGGGCACGACCTTCCAGTTCTCCACTTATCTGAGCCGCGTCAGCGCCGACTGGAAGAATAATGTCGGTGCGGATACCGCGATTGACTGGCCCACCGGCATTGGCGCCAAGGGCAATGAAGGCGTCGCCGGCAATGTGGCGCAGCTTTCCGGCGCCATCGGCTATGTCGAATATGCCTTCGCCAAGCAGAACCATCTCGCTTATACCAAGATGATCAACAAGGCGGGCAAAACAGTCGAGCCGACGATTGAAAGCTTCCGCGCCGGCGCTGCCAGCGCTGATTGGGTGGGAGCAGCCAAGAGCGATTTTTATGTTCTATTCCTGGATTCGCCCGGTGCCGAGGCTTGGCCGATCTCTGCAACTACCTTTGTGCTGATGTACAAGAATCCTTCAGACCCCAAAGCTTCTCAGGACGCCCTCAAGTTCTTCCAGTGGGGCCTCGAAAAGGGCGACCAGCTCGCGATGAGCCTGGATTACGTCCCGCTGCCGGACAACGCCGTGAAAGCCATCGAGGCCAGCTGGAAGAACATTCAAGGTTCGGGAATGTAATTCCAAGTATTCCGGAATTGGTTTGGAAAAGGCGGTCCTTGAGGCCGCCTTTTTCTTTGAACCCCTCCGTTCCGGCCTGCGCGCCTGACGGCGCTTGGCGTTCGGTTGGCTTGGCCGCCAACCTCACCTTTCGCAATTTTGCCGCGGTGCTCGGCTTGCGCCTGTGCCCCGCGGCGTTGCTTCGGCCAGCTCGGCTCGCGCGGCTCACTGCGCTGTCGCGCGCCGCGCTGTGCCGCTTCGCCCCCCTTGCCGTGCTCCGCACGAAGGGGGAGGAGGGCCTGTGCCGGGAGGCCGTCCTTTTTCTTTTGCATGGGCGGGCAGGCGTAAATTGCATGGCTTATTATGTTGATAGTTATAATAACGTGCGTTATGTCCGTGCCATGAAAACCGAGATGCTTGTAGAGCTTTACGACGTGGCCCGCCTGATGCGGACCCGTTTCGACCGCTGGGCCCGCACCTACGGCATGACCCGCGCCCAGGGCGTCATCCTGGCCCGCCTGTCCCGCCAGCCCGGGATGACCCAGAACGAAATGGCCGGGCTTTGCGAGGTCGAGCCCATCACCGTGGGCCGTCTGGTGGACCGGCTGGAGGCGAGGGGGCTCTTGGAGCGCCGGCTCGATCCCGCCGATCGCCGCATCCGCCGCCTGCATCTGCTGCCCGCCGCCGAGCCGATCCTCAAAGAGATCCAGCGCTACAAGGAAGAGCTCTTCCGCGAAATCACCGATGGCCTGGATCAATCCACCGTCGATCTGGTTACCGACGCGCTGCTGAAGATGAAAACCCGGTTGACCATGGAGAGCCCCGCGCGCGCCGTTGCGGCTGGAGAATAGCATGTCGGCGGCCCATGACGGCGTTTCTGCCTATTCTGCGACCAAGCAAAGCTGGGCGGCTGCTCTTTGGGCCGACAAGACGCGGCTGCGCCGTGTGCTGATGATCTGGGGCGTGGCGGCATTCCTCGCCATTGCGGCGGCCGTCTACCTGGTGGGCGGACGCTATGTCGGTTCGGACGATGCCTATGTGCATGCCAACAAGCTGATGGTCTCCACCGATGTGTCGGGACTGGTGAAAACCGTCAACGTGCGCGAGGGCCAGCAGGTCAAGGCCGGAGACATTCTCTTCACTCTCGATCCCAAGCCGTTCGAGATCGCGCTGGAAAATGCCAAGGCCAATCTGGCTTCCACCGTCCAGGATGTGGAATCCACCCGCGCCATGTACCGCGCCGCCACCGGCCAGATCGCCGCCCAGGCGGCGCAAGTCAACGTCAACAAGCAGACGTATGTGCGTTACCAGGCATTGGCCAAACAGAACGCCATCGCCGCCATGCAAGTCGACACCCAGCACGCCGCGGTGCTTAGTGCCCAGGCGACCCTGGCCTCCTTGCAGCAGACCGCCGCCACCCAACTTGCCAAGCTGGGCGGCAATCCCAATCAGCCCGCCGAACGCACGCCGGATTATCTCAAGGCCAAGGCCGCGGTGGACGAAGCCCAGCGCCAACTCGACCATACCGTGGTGCGCGCGCCTTTCGCCGGCACGGTGGGCGAGGTGGACAGTTTGCAACCCGGGACTCTGGTGATCTCGGCCATGTCGGCCTTCACCACCACCAGCGCGGTGGGCCTGATCGGCAATAACACCTGGATTTCCTCCGACATGAAGGAGACCGATCTCACCCATGTCCATCCCGGCGCGCCGGTTCAGATGGCAGTGGACACCTATCCCGGCTGCAAATGGACAGGCCATGTCGATAGCGTCAGCGCGGGCAGCGATTCCAGCTTCTCGGCGCTTCCGGCGGAGAATGCCAGCGGCAACTGGGTCAAGGTGGTACAGCGTATTCCGGTGCGTATCGCCATCGACAAGAGCGAATGCGACCGCGCCTTGCGCGCCGGCATGAGCACGGTGATCACCATCGATACCGGCAAGCGCCGCATCACCCGCCTGCTCGACGGGCTGTAAGCGCCCATGGCCCAGCACGTCGCCCCCCATGCTGCCCCCCATGCTGCCCATGTCTATGACAGCAAGGTCGCGGAATGGGCGGTGCTGATCGGCAGCATGGCGGGGGTGCTGATGCAGGCGCTGGACACCACCATCGCCAATGTCGCCTTGCCTTATATGATGGGCGAATTGTCGGCGGCCCGCGACCAGATCACCTGGGTCCTGACCAGCTATATTATAGCCGCCGCGATCATGACCGCGCCCGTGGGTTGGCTGGCGGCGCGTTTCGGCAAGAAGAATTTCCTGATTACCGCCATTGCGGGTTTCACGCTTGCTTCCATGCTGTGCGGCGCGGCGCAGAATCTGGAGCAGATGGTGGTGTTCCGCATTGTCCAGGGCATGTTCGGCGCCGCCCTGGGGCCCTTGTCCCAGGCGGTGATGTTGGACATGTACCCGCCGCAGAAGCGCGGCAATGTGATGGCGATCTGGGGCATGGGCGTCATGCTGGGACCGATCCTGGGCCCCACTTTGGGCGGCGTGCTGACCGACGCTTACAACTGGCGTTGGGTTTTCTATATCAATGTGCCGTTCGGTATCGCCGCCTGCGTCATGCTGGCGGTGTTCTTCAAGGACACGGCACGCGATGCGGGCCTGAAGTTCGACTGGTTCGGCTTTGCCGCTTTGTCGGTGGGACTTGGGGGGCTGCAACTGGTGCTGGACCGCGGCAGCACCAAGGACTGGTTCTCATCTGCTGAGATCGTGCTGGAAGCGATGGCGGCCGGGCTGGGGCTTTACCTGTTCATCGCCCATATGCTGACGGCCAAAAAGCCCTTCATTCCGGTGGTGATTTTCAAGGACCGCAATTTCATCGGCGGGTTGGTGCTGATGTTCGTGATGGGCCTGGTTTTGCTGGCCTCCTCGGCGCTGATCTCGCCCTATCTGCAGAATCTCTCCGGGCGCAGCGTTACCCAGACCGGCTTTCTGATGGTGCCGCGGGGCTTCGGCGTGATGTTCGCCATGATGTTCGCGGGACGGCTGACCCTGAAAGCCGATCCGCGGGTGATCATGACCGTGGGTGCGGCGCTGATGATCTGGTCTCTTTGGGCCATGACGGACTGGACGCCCAGCGTCAGTGTCGCTGCGGTGTCCTGGGTGACATTTTTTCAGGGCGTGGGGATGGGGCTGGTCTTTGTCCCCATGAACATGGTGGCTTTTGCGACACTTTCGCCACAACTTCGTACCGATGGCGCCGGACTGACCAATCTGGTGCGCAATATCGGCAGCGCCTTTGGCGTTTCGCTCACCAGTTCCATCCTGGCGAGCTCGATCCAGACCATCCACGCGCAGCTTGCGGGCCATGCCAGCATGTTCAACCGGGCGCTGGGTGTTAACGGCCCCTCGATGATGATGAATCCACAGATACCTTTTGGGTTGGCAAATCTGAATTCTCTCATAGAATACCGCGCGCAGGTGCAGGCTTACGCAAACGACTTTCTTTTCATGTTTGTGATTTCCTTGCCTGTGTTTGCGGTGATATGGCTGATGAAACGCCCGTCCTTCGCGGCAGGCGCAACCCCTAAGACGGAAGTGGTGGACTAATGAAAGTGGCATTCATCGGTTTGGGCGTGATGGGCTATCCGATGGCGGGGCACCTGCAAAAGGGCGGCCATGAGGTGACGGTCTACAACCGCAATCCCGAAAAGGCCAAGCAGTGGAAGGCCGAATATGGCGGCCATACCGCCGCCACGCCGGCCGAGGCCGCCAAGGACCAGGAAATCGTGTTCTGCTGCGTCGGCCGCGATAGCGACTTGCGCGAAGTGACACTGGGCGCTAATGGCGCGTTCGGCGCCATGAAAAAAGGCAGCCTGTTTGTCGATCACACCACCGCTTCGGCGAGCATCGCGCGCGAGCTGGCGGCAGAAGCCGAAAAGCGCGGCTTCGATTTCGTCGATGCGCCGGTTTCCGGCGGCCAGGCGGGCGCGGTCAACGGCAAGCTGGGCATCATGTGCGGCGGCAGCGAGGCTGGTTACGCCCGCGCCGAGCCGGTGATGGCGGTCTATACCAAGCTGGCCAAGCGGCTGGGACCGGCCGGATCAGGCCAACTCACCAAGATGGCGAATCAGATATGCATCGCCGGTATCGTGCAGGGCATGGCGGAAGCCTACAGCCTGATGCGCGCGGCGGGATTGGATATCGAAGCGGTGGTGGAAGTGATTTCCAAGGGCGCGGCGCAGAGCTGGCAGATGGAAAACCGCATCAAGACCATGAGCGCGGGCGAATATAATCACGGCTTTGCCGTGGAATGGATGCGCAAGGACCTGAACATCGCGTTGGATGAAGCTCGCAAGCAGGGTGTCAGCCTGCCTGTGACCGCGCTGGTGGATCAGTTTTACGCGGAAGTCGAGAATTTGGGGGGCAAACGCTGGGACACGTCCAGCCTTTTCGTGCGCCAGGAGACCGCACGCCGGGGCATTAAGTCATAGAGGTTTGCTTACATGAGTCATGAGCGGGTTTTGTCCGTGTCCAAGGGGGAACCCAAGGGCGTGGAGGGGCGCAGCTATCATCACGGCGATTTGCGCAACGGTCTCCTGCAAGCGGCGCGCGAAATCCTGGAAGAAGAGTCGCTTTCGGCGCTGACCTTGCGGGCTGTCGCGCGCAAGGCCGGGGTCAGCCACGCCGCCCCCTACCGCCATTTTCCCAATCACGAGGCGCTGCTGGTCGAGCTTTCGGCGGAAGGCTTTGACGAACTGCGCGAAGCGATCGCGGAAGCCGCCAAGGCGCAGGGCAGCGAGTCCGACAAGATCGCCACCATCGGCGCCGCCTATATGCGCTTTGTTGCCCAACGCCCGGCGCTGGCGCGCCTGATGTTCGGCGGCCAGTTGCCCAATCGCGACCAGTTTCCCGCCTTGGAAAAGAAGGCCGATTCCATCGGCGCTGAGATCGGATCGGCGCTGCATGATTCCGCGCTGGGCCTGGCGGTGTGGTCGGCGGTTCACGGCCTGGCCATGCTGGTGCTGGAGAATGTGATCGATCTGGGCCAGCGCCGCTCGGGGTTGCATGTGCTTCCCGCCCGCGCCGAGATTATCCTGCGCAGCCTGTTTTCCACCGCGCGGGACTGACGTCGGCACGTATTCGCAAGTTCGGACCTGCCGGCCAGGATGCTTCTTCTCAGGTCGCGGCTTGTTCCAGCGGCGGCGCTTTCATGGTCAGGGTGAGAGGCGCGGGCAGCCCGCCGGATTCGAACTGGGCCAAAAGCTCTTCCTTACGCGCCGCCATCTGTTCGCCCAGGCCGGCCAGGTCCAGTTCGGCCTCGCGCGCCTGGGAAAAGATACCGCCGCGCTGTTCCTCTTCCTTGACATGGTGCTTGATCTCCTCCGACAGCACCTTGACCTTGGCGTCATAGAAATCGTCCTCGGGCGTACCGGCCTCAAGCTCGGCGATCAATATCTTGGCGCCGTCATGCTCGACATTGGCTTCGTCCATGGCGTCGCTCTCCACCCCGGCCTTGCGGCAGGCAGGATAGAAAATCTCTTCTTCGATCATGGTGTGGATGGTCAATTCCATGCAGATCTGCTTGGCGATGCCGGCCTTTTTTGACCGTGCGCTATCGTACTTCTCGAACAGGTCTTCGACCTTGCGGTGATCGGCCTTCAAGAGGGCGATGGCGTCATTCTGTTTGCTGGGCATGGGAAATCTTTCAAAAGCTTCTTCATCGCAACGCCCGCACGGTTTCATCGTTCCGGGACGTTAAGCCTATTTCGACAATCTCGCGTGACCGGGCTATCGGCGGCGCCACGCCCCCTATGATTTGGGGGAGGCGCCTTGCTATGTCCTTTTCATGACCATGGTGCGGGCACTGATTGCCGTGATAGCCCTGGGGCTTGTCCTGTGGGCAGGGTGGTGGGAACCGTCCTCGCTTAGGCTCTCGACCACCCCAATCCCGTCTCCTTCACCCGCATTGAAGGGGTTACGCATCGCGGTGATCAGCGACCTGCATGGCGGCGCGCCCTGGATCGATACCGCCAAGATCGACGGGGTGGTTGCGATGACCAATGCGGCCAAGCCCGATTTGGTGCTGTTGACGGGCGATTATGTGATCACCGGCGTGTTGGGCGGCCATCACATGCCGATCCAGACCATCGTTGCGCATCTGAAGGGCTTATATGCGCCGCTGGGCGTCTATGCCGTCCAGGGCAATCATGATCGTTGGGAAGACAGTGATCTTGTCGCCGCCGCTTTCCGCCAGGCGGGCATTCCGGATCTGGAAAACCGGCATGTGATGCTGCCCGCGCTCAGAAACGCCGTCGCCCTGGTGGGCATCGGCGACCGCACCAGCGGGGGAGATGACCTAAGAAGGGCGCTGGCGGGGGTGCGTGGACCCGCGCTGTGCTTTACCCATTCGCCTGACGCATTCGCCGATTTGCCCACGACCTGCGCCCTGACGATTGCCGGCCATACCCATGGCGGGCAGGTCCGGCTGCCACTGCTGGGGCGTCTGGCGGTGCGGGTCGCTTCGCGTTTTGGCCAGAAATACGCCGCGGGCATCATCCGCGAAGACGGCAGGACTCTGTTTGTGAGCACCGGCATCGGCACCAGCTGGTTGCCGCTGCGTCTTGGCGTGCCGCCGGAAATATCGCTCCTGATCCTGAAATGAGCGCCGCGGTCAGCGCTTCAGCAGCTTCGCCGCTTCGACCGCGAAATAAGTCAGGATGCCGCTGGCGCCGGCGCGCTTGAAGCCGGTCAACGCCTCGATGATGGCGCGGTCGCGGTCCAGCCAGCCTTTCTCGAACGCGGCGCACAACATCGCATACTCGCCGGACACCTGATAGGCGAAGGTGGGAACGCCGAAGCGCTCCTTCACCCGCCGCACGATATCGAGATAGGGCATGCCCGGCTTGACCATCACCATGTCGGCGCCTTCGGCCAGGTCCAGCGCCACTTCGCGCAGGGCCTCGTCGCCATTGCTCGGGTCCATCTGGTAACTGCGCTTGTCGCCCACCAGCGATTTGGCGCTGCCCACCGCGTCGCGGAATGGGCCGTAAAATGCGCTGGCATATTTGGCGGCATAGGCCATCAGCAGCACATTGTGGTGACCGGCCTGTTCCAGCCCGGCACGGATAGCGCCGATGCGGCCGTCCATCATGTCCGATGGCGCGATGATATCGCAACCGGCGGCGGCCTGAACCAGGCTCTGTTGCACCAGCAGTTCGAGGGTCGCGTCATTGTGTACGTCGCCGTCGCGCAACACCCCGTCATGGCCGTGGCTGGTATAGGGATCGAGCGCCACATCGCACAGGATGCCGATCTGGGGCACCGTCTGCTTGATGGCGCGCACCGCACGGCACACCAGATTATCCGGATTGATCGCTTCGCGCCCGTCCTCGGTCTTGAGCGCGGCGGGGGTCTGGGGAAACAGCGCGATCACCGGAATGCCCAGGGCGCAAGCTTCTTTCGCCGCCGCCACCACTAGGTCCACCGACAGCCGCTCCGCGCCGGGCATGGAGGAAACCGCTTCGCGCTTGTTCTCGCCCTCGATCACGAATACCGGCCAGATGAAATCGGCGGGTGACAGCGTGTTTTCCGCGATCAGGCGGCGCGTCCAGTCGTGACGGCGCAGGCGGCGCATGCGTAGGGCAGGGTAATTACTCATGCTTGTTCTCTTGCCAATTCACACGGGGCCTTGCAAGTCTGGCCCCGGATGCTGGTAACCGACCCTCACATAAAGAGCGAAAAGCGCGGTTGTCTGGGCCTTTTGACCCTGGACCGGCCCCAGGCTTTGAATGCCCTGACCCATGGCATGATCCAGGCCCTGGCCAGTCAGCTACAGGCCTGGGCGGTGGACGATGCCATCAAGATCGTGGCGATCCGGGGCGCGGGCGAGCGCGCTTTTTGCGCCGGCGGCGATATTCGCGCGGTGCAACAGGCCGTGATGGCGGGCCGAAGCGCCGATGGCGCCAAGCTGCTGCGCGACGAATACCGTATGAATGCGCTGATCGGGACATACCCGAAACCTTATATGGCCTTGGTGCATGGCATCACCATGGGCGGCGGCGCGGGCCTGTCGGTGCATGGAAGCGCCCGGCTGGCGGACGAGACGCTTTCCTTCGCCATGCCCGAGACCGCCATCGGGTTCATTCCCGATGTCGGCAGCAGCTATTTCCTCTCGCGTCTGCCGGACCAGATCGGCATGTATCTTGGGCTTACCGGCAACCGCATCGGATTGGGCGATGCTCTGGAGGCCGGGCTGGTGACCCATGCCATTCACAAAGATGATTTCGAGGCGGTGATCGATGACTTGGGCCAGGGCCCGCCGGTTGAGAAAGTGATCCAATCCTTTGCCTATAAGCCCGCGCCAGGCACGCTGCGCGAGCATCCCATCGCGACATTTTTCGGCGCCGCTTCGGTGGAAGCCATTCTGGAGCGGCTGGACCGCGACGGCGGCGATTTCGCGCTTACCGTTTCGCAGGAAATCCGCACCCGTTCGCCCACCTCGCTGAAACTTGTTTTCCGCCAGTTGCGACAAGCGCGGGAGCTTACCCTCGAACAATGCCTGGCGATGGAACTTCGCCTGGCGTTGCGTGTGCTGGAAGCGCATGATTTCCGCGAAGGCGTGCGTGCCGCGCTGGTGGACAAGGACCGCGAGCCCAAATGGCTGCCGTCATCCCTGGCGGCGGTGGGCGATCTCGACAAATTCTTCGCGCCGCTGGGCGACGGCGAATTGTTTTGATTTGAACGAGGCCGTTTACCATTCGTTTGCCATAGTCTGACAGTGTTGCCGTGACTGCGAAACTGTTTCCGTCCAGTGGCAACATTTTACGCGTCTTTAAGACATCCCCCCTAATCTGGCCCCAACAATAGGTGGGCTCCGCGAAAAAGCGGGGAAAAACAGATGACGGCATTAGCCAAACCGCAAGCGGCGGCGGCGCTTAACAGCGTAGCGTTGGTCCGCAGTACTTATCTCGAAGCTCTGAACCTCGTGGAGAGGTTGCATCGACAGTTGCTCGATGTGATCAAGGACGAGTTGGATCGCCGCGACGAACGCGAGATCAACTCCGTCCAGGCCTTGCTGCTGTTCAATGTCGGCGACCAGGAATTGACCGCCGGCGAACTGCGCACCCGCGGCCATTATCTGGGTTCCAATGTTTCCTACAATCTCAAGAAGCTGGTGGAAGGCGGTTACATCCATCACGAGCGTTCGGAATCCGACCGCCGCTCGGTGCTGGTACGCCTGACCCGAAAGGGCGAAGCGGTGCGCGACATGCTGCGCGAACTGTTCGACCGCCATTTGAATTCACTGGAAGCCGTCGGCAATGTCGGCGTCGACCATCTGGACGGGCTCAATACCACCCTGAAGCGCCTGGAGCGTTTCTGGATAGACCAGGTCCGCTTCCGGCTCTGAGCCGACTCCCCTCTATGGCCGGCCTTCGCGCCGGCCATTTTTTTGTCTTGTCGGCTGCCTGATTACAGCGCGGTCATGGCGCCGACTCGGCTTAAGTTGCGCCCATGAAGGGCGTGATCACATTCCTGTCGCGGCACGGGCGTTTCTACATCGCGCTGGCTTGCGGCCTGGCCACGGCGCTTGCCGCCCGCGCGCTGGGCTTCGATGCCCCGCTTTTGGCTGGCGGCGACGTTTTTTCTCTCGTCTTCCTGGTCTTGTGCCTGGTGATGATCGCCGGGCAGAAGGCATCCGATCTCAAACGGCGCGCCAAAAGCGAGGACGAGGGCATCGTCATTGTCCTGCTGATCACCCTGGCCACCATGGCTTTCTTCTGCGATGCGGTTTTCACCGCCTTGAACCGCAAGCATGGTATCGAGGTCGCGCCCCTGGTGCTGGCGGGGATCGGCGCGCCACTTGGCTGGCTGGTGCTGCATACGGTGATGGCCTTCCACTATGCCAATGTCCATTATTTCGAGGATCCGGAATGTGCCGCCGATGACAAGGACCTGGATTTTCCCGGCCGCGGCGATCCGGGGCCGTGGGATTTTCTGTATTACTCCTTTGTGGTGGGCATGACCGCCCAGGTTTCCGATGTGCAGGTCCGCACCACAGTGATGCGCCGCCTGACTTTGCTGCATGGCGTCGTGTCGTTCTTTTTCAACACCGTCTTCATCGCCATGGTGGTGAATGCCGGCGTTACGTTGGCTTTCTAGGAGGCCAGGGCACAAAGGCGCTGACCCGCTGTTTGTAGTCGGCATAGCCGGGCCGGCGCTTTTCGATCGTGTCTTCCATCAAGGCGATGCCGGACACCTGAAGCAGCAAGGCGGTCACCAGCAGCGGCGACAGGATCAGCCACCACATATGGCTGGCGGCAAAGCCGACGGCGAAAAAGCCCCACCACAGCACCGCCTCGCCGAAATAATTGGGATGACGCGACCAGCCCCACAGGCCCCTGTCCATCACCTTGCCCTTGTTGGCCGGATCCAGCCGGAAACTGGAAAGCTGAAAATCGGACAGGGCCTCGAAGGCCAAGCCGAAACCCGCCAGCCCAATCCCTGCAAAATCCAGCCAGAGCAGGGGTCGGTGGCTGAACAGCACCGCCGACACCAACGGGGCCGGCACAAACCAGATGAGAACAGCTTGCAACAAGAACACCTGGACCAGACTGATCCACCACCAATGCGCCCCGAACCTGGTCCGCATGGCGCCATAACGGTGATCCTCCCCCCCCTGAACATTGGAGTGCCGGGTCCAGATATGGCCGGCCAGCCGCAGCCCCCACAGATTCACCAAGAAAAGCACGGCTGCGGTACGCGGACCGCTGGCATGGCCGACACCAGCGGCGATATCCACCACCCCCGCTATCCCGGGGCCCCAGAAAATGTCGACGATGCTGACATCGCGCAATTTCAGGGACAGTAGCCACAGCGCCACCCCGCCGCAAAGCGCGAAAATAAGGCCCCAGATCGGAGGCGAAAAAGCCGGAACAGTCATGTGACAAATTGCGTGGAATCAAACACTTGTTTCGGGCTATCGTGGCAAATGCAGGCGCAGCCCGGTGCAAAGGCTTGATTCATGGCGTTCTCCTATAAGTCCAGGTTCCAGGATGCCCTTGCGGCGCTCCGGCGCGAAGGCCGCTACCGGGTGTTCGCCGACATCTTGCGCGAACGCGGGTCTTTTCCCCAAGCCTCTTATAAATCCGGCCAGAACACGATGGAGGCAGGACGTCCGGTCACCGTCTGGTGTTCCAACGATTATCTCAACATGGGTCAGCACCCCAAGGTGCTTGCCGCCATGCATGAAGCGGTGGATGCGGTGGGCGCGGGCTCGGGCGGCACCCGCAACATTTCCGGCACCACCCACTATCACGTCGAACTTGAGCAGGAGCTGGCCGACTTGCATGGCAAAGAAGCGGCACTGCTGTTCACCAGCGGCTTTGTCTCCAACGATGCCACTTTAAGTACCCTGTCCAAGGTGCTGCCGGGACTGATTATTTTCTCCGACGAACTCAACCATGCCTCGATGATCGAAGGCATAAGGCATGGCGGTACGCCCAAGTATGTCTTCCGTCATAACGACATGGCCCATCTGGAAGAACTGCTGGCGGCGGCCAATCCGGCGGCGCCCAAACTGATCGCTTTTGAGAGCGTCTATTCCATGGAAGGCGAATTCTCGCCCACCGCCGCCATTTGCGACCTGGCCGAGAAATACGGCGCCATGACCTATATCGACGAAGTCCATAGCGTGGGCATGTACGGCCCGCGCGGCGCTGGCGTGGCGGCGCGCGACGGCACCATGCACCGGATCGACATTATCGAAGGCACCCTGGCCAAGGCCTTTGGCGTAATGGGCGGCTATATCGCCGCCAGTGCCGAGCTGGTGGACTGTATCCGCAGCTTTGCGCCGGGCTTTATCTTCACCACCTCGCTGGCCCCGGCCATCGCGGCCGGCACCCTGGCATCGATACGCCACTTGAAATCCTCCGACGCCGAACGCCAGGCGCTGGCCGAACGCGCGGCGACCCTCAAGAAGAAATTCGCCGCCGCCCGCCTGCCGCTGATGGAAAGCCATAGCCATATCGTGCCCTTGATGGTGGGCGATGCGGCGCTGTGCAAGGCGGTATCGGACTCGCTGCTGAACGACCATGGCGTCTATGTCCAGCCGATCAACTATCCCACCGTGCCGCGCGGCACCGAACGCCTGCGCTTCACGCCTTCGCCGGCGCACAGCGACACGATGATGGATGCGCTGGTCGAAGCCCTGGTGATCGTGTGGGACGCCCACAAGATCGCCCGCGCGGCCTGAGCCGAGTGGTCGGGAAAGAAATCTACGTCGAATTCGTGGTCATGGGGAACACCGTCAAGGTGACCGCGATAGATTCCGAATCCGGGCTGGAGGCCAGTGTGATCGGTCCCGCCGGTGCCCCGCGTGCGGCGATGGCGGAAGCCGCACGCAGGAAGCTGGAATATCTGGAAAAGAAGAAACCGGGCTAGCGTCTGCGCATCTTGCGATATTGCAGCATCGGTTCGAGCGCCAGAAGCGGCAGCGCCCAGCAGGCCCAAGCCGTGGTGGCGGTGGCCTCGGATGGCGGGATGCCATGGCCTTCCAGCCAGGGATCCAGCACCCGGAACAGAACAAAGGCGAATGTCACGACATAGCTGCGCAGCATCCATTCACGATGCTGTTCAATGGCACGGCGGCGCACCGCAATATAGGCCATGGCGGTGGTCAGCGCCCAAGCCGTGCTGAGGAAGAACAGGCCGGCGCCATAGGCAAGGCCATTTCCAGCGCTGGACGCCAGATAGAAACCGGCCAGACTGCCGACCGTCACCGCACCCAGATAGACGCGCCCCAGAAGAATATGCAGCCGCCGGGCACGGCCGGTCACACCCAACCAGACCTGCACCAGCCCGGTGGCGATCGCCACCACCCCGCCAAGAATGTGGGGGATCAGCACGAAGCGGCGGGGCCACAGCCCGCCATACGCCTCCTGCGTATAGGTGACGTAATGGAAAGCGGCGGTGTAGATGAACCACAGCGCCAAAGCCGCCGCCACCGCCAGTATCACGATCGTCAGCCCGCGCCCGGACGGCGCGCGCATCGTGCCCTGCATGCTCATGGACCGCCCCCTCAAAAGCCGCCTGAAGCAGGCCCTTCCCATCGCGGGCAGTCAAGACGCATTTATACGGGATTTATATTTCCGGGGCTTTCGCCCCGCCTCGAACCTATACGTCCGTCCGCATAATTCTGCCTCTGGATAACGGAGAGAGGCTGCTTCGGGTTGATTGAGATCAATTCGCGAAACCCCGCAAGGGGTAGTTCTTGAGGCATCGCGTTGGTTTCCATCCAAACTTGGTTCGGCGGCGACAGAGGCAATCATGCTCGACTTGATCTTCCTTGCCGCGGGGCTGGCATTTTTTGCCGCCGCCGTGGGCTACACCATCATCTGCGAGAGGCTGTGATGAGCGGCGACTATATCCTGGCCGCATTTGTGACACTGGGTATCCTCGGCTACCTCGTTTACGCCCTGATCCGTCCGGAGAAATTCTGATGACCGCGAATGGCTGGATCCAGATTGGCTTGTTCTGCCTGGCGATCATCGTCTGCGTAAAGCCGTTGGGGCTTTACATGGCGAGCGTGTTCGAAGGCGAGCGCACTTTCCTGTCGCCCATATTGGGGCCCGTCGAACGCGGCATCTACCGGCTGTGCGGCGTCAAGCCGGACGAAGAACAGCATTGGACGACTTATACCATCGCCATGCTGGCCTTCAGCATCGCAGGCTTTGTTTCGCTCTATCTGATGCAGCGATTGCAGGCGGCGCTGCCCTTCAACCCGCAAGGCCTGGGCGCAGTCACGCCGGATCTATCCTTCAATACCTCGATCAGCTTTGTCACCAACACCAACTGGCAGTCCTATGTCGGCGAAACCACCATGTCCTATCTGGTGCAGATGTTGGGCCTGACGATGCATAATTTCGTCAGCGCCGCCACCGGCATTGCCTTGGCGCTGGCGCTGATCCGGGGTTTCGCGCGGCGCTCGGCGCGCACCGTGGGAAATTTCTGGGCCGACCTGACGCGCTGCACGCTCTATGTGTTGTTGCCTTTGTCTCTGGTGATGGCGCTGTTCCTGGTCTGGCAGGGCGTGCCGCAGAATCTGGGCGCCTATACCCAGGCCATCGGCCTGGAAGGCGCCAAACAATTGATCGCGCAGGGGCCGGTGGCCTCCCAGGAAGCGATCAAGATGCTGGGCACCAATGGCGGCGGTTTCTTCAATGTCAATTCGGCTCATCCCTTCGAAAATCCCACCGGCCTGACCGATTTCGTGGAGATGTGGTCCATTCTGGTGATCAGCGCGGCGCTGACCTACACCTTCGGCCGGATGGTGAAGGATACCCGCCAGGGCTGGGCGATCTTCGCGGTCATGAGCCTGCTGTTCCTGGGCGGGCTGGGCCTGACCTATTGGGCAGAAGGGCGGGGCAATGCTGCCGTCGCGGCCGCCCACATCGGCCAGGCCGGCAATATGGAAGGCAAGGAGGTGCGCTTCGGTGTCGCCAATTCCGCGCTCTGGGCCACCGCCACCACCGACGCCTCCAACGGCAGCGTCAATGCCATGCATGACAGTTTCACTCCGCTGGGCGGGCTGATTCCCATCATCAATATCGAGCTGGGCGAGATCGTATTCGGCGGCGTCGGTTCAGGACTTTATGGCATGCTGCTGTTCGCCATCACCGCCATGTTCGTGGCGGGCCTGATGGTAGGCCGCACCCCGGAATATCTGGGCAAGAAGATCGAGGCCAGGGAGGTCAAGATGGCGATGCTGGCCATCCTGATCCTGCCGCTGTCCATCCTGGGATTCACCGCGCTCGCTTCCGTCACCAAGCTCGGCCTGGCCGGGCCACTCAACAGCGGGCCGCATGGCTTTTCCGAGATTCTTTACGCCTTTACCTCGGCCACCGGGAACAATGGCAGCGCCTTTGCCGGGCTCACGGCGAACACGCAATTTTATAATACGGCGCTGGGTTTCGCGATGTTGATCGGCCGTTTTCTCTTCATCGTGCCGATGATGGCGGTGGCGGGCGCGCTGGCGGCCAAGAAGATCGTACCGGCTTCGGCTGGCACCTTTCCCACCCATGGCGGGCTGTTCGTCGGCCTGTTGATCGGCGTCATCCTGATCGTGGGCGGGCTGACCTTCTTCCCCGCTTTGTCGCTGGGCCCCATCGTCGAACATCTGGCGATGCAGGCCGGCATATTCTTCTGAGAACCCAAATGACCAGACAAGCCAGCAGCGTTTTGGACACCGCCATCCTGATCCCGGCGATCGGCAATGCCTTCAAGAAGCTCGATCCCCGGGCGATGGCGCGCAATCCGGTAATGTTCGTGGTGGAAGTGACCGCCACGCTCACGACCTTCCTGTTTGTCCGCGACTGGTTGCATGGCACGCATTCCGGTTTCGCCTTCCAGATCAATCTCTGGCTCTGGTTCACCCTGCTGTTCGCCAACCTCGCGGAGGCGGTGGCCGAGGGGCGCGGCAAGGCCCAGGCTGACGCGTTACGCCGCACACGCAGCGACACCATCGCCAAACTACTCGCCGACCAGGCTTCCAAAATCTATTCCAAGAAACCGGCCCAACTTCTGTCGCGCGGCGATCTTGTCCTGGTCGAGCCGGGCGACATTATACCCTCGGATGGCGAGGTGGTCGAAGGCGTCGCCTCGGTGGACGAAAGCGCCATCACGGGGGAAAGCGCGCCGGTGATCCGCGAGTCCGGCGGCGACCGCTCGGCGGTGACCGGCGGCACCCGCGTCCTGTCCGACTATATCGTGGTCAGGATCACCGCCACCCAGGGCTCCACCTTCCTGGACCGCATGATTGCCCTGGTCGAGGGCGCCGAACGCCAGAAGACCCCCAACGAGATCGCGCTGAATATTCTTCTGGCTGGACTGACCATCATCTTTGTCTTTGCGGTGGCGACCATCCCGATGTTCGCGGCCTATGCCGGGGGTTCCCTGAGCGTGCTGGTGTTGGTGGCGCTGTTCGTCACCCTGATCCCCACCACCATCGGGGCACTCCTATCGGCCATCGGCATTGCCGGCATGGACCGGCTGGTGCGTTTCAATGTGCTGGCCATGTCGGGCCGCGCCGTCGAGGCGGCAGGCGACGTGGATACCTTGCTGCTGGACAAGACCGGCACCATCACCCTGGGCAATCGCCAGGCGACCGAATTTCTGCCGCTGCCGGGGGTGAATCCCCAGGATCTGGCGGAGGCCGCCCAGATGTCTTCCCTTGCCGATGAAACGCCCGAGGGCCGCTCGATCGTCGTCCTGGCCAAGGAGAAATTCGGCATTCGCGGCCACGACATGGCGCCGCTGAACGCCACCTTCATTCCTTTTTCCGCCAATACGCGCATCAGCGGAATCGATTATGACGGCACGGCCATCCGCAAAGGAGCGGTGGATGCGGTGTTGGACTATGTGCGGCAGTATACCGGGATGCCATCGGATCGCGATCCTGCGGCAGCAGCCTTGAAGGCAATCGGCACGGATGTGGCGGGCCCCTTGCTCGCGATCTCGGAGCGGATCGCAAAAACCGGCGGCACGCCCCTGGCGGTCGCCAGGGACGGCAAGCTGCTCGGCGTCATCCATCTCAAGGACATCGTCAAGGGCGGCATTCGCGAACGCTTTGCCGAACTGCGCAAGATGGGCATCCGCACCGTGATGATCACCGGCGACAATGCCTTGACCGCCGCCGCCATCGCGGCGGAATCCGGGGTTGACGATTTTTTAGCCCAGGCGACGCCGGAGGCCAAGCTCAAACTGATCCGCGAGGAACAGGCCAAGGGCAAGCTGGTGGCCATGTGCGGCGACGGCACCAACGACGCGCCCGCCTTGGCGCAGGCCGATGTCGGCGTCGCCATGAACACCGGCACCATGGCGGCGCGCGAGGCGGGCAATATGGTGGACCTGGACAGCGATCCCACCAAGCTGATCGAGATCGTGGAGATCGGCAAGCAACTGCTGATGACCCGTGGCGCGTTGACCACTTTTTCCATTGCCAATGACGTGGCGAAATATTTTGCCATCATCCCCGCCATGTTCCTGGCCTTCTATCCGCAGCTCCAGACACTCAACATTATGGGACTTCACAGCCCGCAAAGCGCCATCCTGTCGGCGATCATCTTTAATGCCCTGATCATCGTGGCGCTGATCCCCCTGGCGCTGAAAGGCGTGACCTACCGCGCCACGGGCGCTTCCAGCATTCTGCGCCGTAATCTGGTGATTTACGGATTGGGCGGCATTCTGGTGCCCTTTATCGGCATCAAGGCCATCGATCTCGCGATCACCGCCCTCCATCTGGCCTAGGAGTAACCGATGCAACATATCCGCCCCGCCATCATGATGCTGCTGGTGATGACCCTGATCACCGGACTGCTCTATCCACTTGGTTTCACCGCAGTGGCCCAGGCGGTCTTTCCGCATCAGGCCGCGGGAAGTCTGGTGACGCAGGATGGCAAGATGACCGGTTCAGAATTGATCGGACAGAATTTCGCCGGCGCCAAATATTTCCATGGCCGCCCCTCGGCAGCCGGCAATGGTTACGACGCCGCCAATTCTTCCGGCTCCAATTTCGCCGCCACCTCAAAAAAATTGAAAGATCGCATCGCAGCCGACACCACCAGGCTGCGGGCGGAAAACCCCGATATGCCGGTGCCTGACGACCTGGTGACCGCCTCGGCCAGCGGGCTGGACCCCGACATCTCGCCCGCCGGCGCCCTGTTCCAGGTGCCGCGCGTGGCAAAGGCGCGCGGGCTGCGACAGGCCGATATCGTCGCCTTGGTGCAAGCCCATGTCGAACCGCGTCTTTTCGGCTTGCTGGGCGAACCCCACGTCAATGTTCTGAAGCTTAACCTTGCAATTGATACATATGCGGGGCGCATGCACCGCGCGGGTAACAGGTCTAATCTCCCGGCCGGATGACCGACACCGACCGCTTTACTTCGGAAGAGAGGCGGCCCTCGCCGGAAGCCTTGCTGAAAGAAGCGGGGCAGGCGGGGCGTGGACGGTTGAAAATCTTCCTGGGCGCGGCCCCCGGTGTCGGCAAGACCTATGAAATGCTGGTGCAGGCCCGCCGCCGCAAACTGGATGGCGTCGATGTGGTGATCGGGGTGGTGGAAACCCATGGCCGGGTCGAAACCGACTTGCTCACCAAAGGCCTGGAAACCGTTCCCAAGAAACGCATGCCGTATAAAGGGCGCGTGTTGGCGGAAATGGATCTGGACGCCATCCTGCAGCGCCGCCCGCGCCTGGTGCTGGTGGACGAGCTGGCGCACGACAATGCTCCCGGCAGCCGCCATCCCAAACGCTATCTCGATGTCGAGGAACTATTGTCCTCGGGCATCGACGTCTACACCACCCTCAATGTCCAGCATGTGGAGAGCCTCAACGATGTGGTGGCCCAAATCACCAAGGTGCGGGTGCGCGAGACGGTGCCGGATTCCATCCTGGACCGCGCCGACGATATCGAGCTGGTCGACCTGACGCCCGAGGACCTGCTGCAACGTCTCAAGGACGGCAAGGTCTATCTGCCGGGCGCGGCGGAACGGGCGGCGCAGAATTATTTCGTGCCGGGTAACCTGGCGGCCTTGCGCGAACTGGCCTTGCGCCGCACCGCCCAGCGGGTGGACGCGCAGATGGTGGATTATATGCGCGCCCATGCCATCGCCGGGCCCTGGGAAGCCAGCGAACGTCTGTTGGTGGCGGTGAATGCGCGTCCGGGCGCCGCGGCAGCCATTCGTTATGCCCGCCGGCTGGCCGACCGGCTGCGGGCTTCCTGGACCGCGATCCATATCGAAACCGGCACCGCCAGCGAAGCCGAGCGCGACCGTGTCGCCCAGGCGCTGCGGCTGGCCGAACGCATGGGCGGGGTGGCGGCGACAGTGCCCGCCGCCAGCGAGGCGGAGGGCGTGCTTCAGTTCGCCCGCGCCAACAATGTCACCCACATCGTCACCATGGCGGGGCGCGGCTCGCGCTGGCTGGAATTTTTCCGTCCCTCGACCGCGCAAGAAATCATCCGCCAGGCGGGGGAGATGAGCGTGCATGTGGTGCCGGACCGCGCCGGGGGCAAGGAGATCGCGGACAAAGCCGTGCCGGTGCGCTCGCCGCTGGAACCCCGCGCTTTTCTAGGCAGTCTGGTCTTCAGCGCCGCCGGCCTGGGGGTTGCCCTGCTGCTGCGCCAGACGATGGCGGTTTCCAATGTCGCGCTGGTGCTGCTGGTGGCGGTGCTGGCGAGTGCGGTTGCTTTCGGCCTGTGGCCTTCGCTGTTCGCCTGCCTGATCTGCGCCCTGGCTTACAATTTCTTCTTTCTGCCGCCGCTTTACACTTTCACTATCGCCGAGCCGGAGAATGTCGTTACCCTGCTGGTGTTTGTGCTGGTGGCGGGCATCGCCAGCAATCTCACCGCCCGGGTGCGGATGCAGGCCATTGTGGCGCGTCAGCGCGCCGCCACCACCGAAGACCTCTACCGCTTCAGCCGCAAGCTCAGCGGCATCGCCACCCTGGACGATCTGCTGTGGGCGACCGCCTATCAGGTGGCGCACATGCTGCACCTGCATGTGGTGCTGTTGTTGCCAGAGCAGGAGAATTTGCAAGTGCGCGCCGGTTATCCGCCGGAAGACACGCTGGAGGAGGGCGATCTGGCCGCCGCCAAATGGGCCTTTGAACATGGCCAGGAAGCCGGACGCGGCGCCGATACCTTGCCGGGCGCAAAGCGGCTGTTTCTGCCCATGCGCACCGCACGCGGCATCGTGGCGATCATCGGCCTGGATTCCCAGCAGGACGGCGCGCTTTTGACCTCTGATCAGCGGCGTCTGCTGGACTCCCTGTCGGACCAGACGGCGTTGGCGATCGAACGTCTGCACCTGGCGGAAGAGATGGACCGCGCCCGCGTCGCCGCCGAGACCGACAAGCTGCGCTCGGCGCTGCTGACCTCGATCAGCCATGATTTGCGCACGCCCCTGGCGTCCATCCTGGGATCGGCTTCCAGCCTCAAACAATATCGCAGCCAGTTGAGCGAAACCGACCAGGGCGAACTGCTGGGCACCATCCAGGATGAGGCCGAGCGTCTTAATCGTTTCATCGCCAACCTGCTGGACATGACCAGGTTGGAATCCGGTGCGCTGGCGCCCAATCTGGAGCTGATCGAGTTGGGCGATGTGGTGGGAAGCGTGCTGCGGCGGGCATCGCTCCAGAATCATTCCGTCCAGCTGGATTTGGAGCCGGGCCTGCCGATGCTGCGGCTGGACCCGGTGCTGTTCGAGCAAGTGCTGTTCAACCTGATCGACAATGCCGTCAAATATGCGCCGCCCGGCACGGTGATTGCCTTGCGGGCGCGGCGTGAAGGCAAGGTCGTCGAAATGTCCATTCTGGACGAGGGGCCGGGCCTGCCGGATGAGGACCGCGAACGCATCTTCGACAAATTCTACCGGGTGCGCGCCGGCGACCGGCAACGCGCCGGAACGGGATTGGGGCTTGCCATCGCCCGCGGCTTCATGGAAGCGATGGGCGGCACCGTCACTGCCGCCAACCGCAGCGATAGAAGCGGTGCGGTGTTCACTTTGACGTTGCCCATGCCATGAATTTCCCGCCATGACCCCCTTGCGTATCTTGATCGTGGACGACGAGCCGCCCATCCGGCGCTTCCTGCGCACCGCGCTGGCGGCGCAGGACTATCGGGTCGAAGAGGCCGGTGACGGTGAGGCGGCGCTGGAATTTCTCAAGCGCAACCCGGTTGATCTGATCATCCTGGATCTGGGCCTGCCCGGCATGGACGGGCTGGAGGTGGTCCGGCAATTGCGGGCAGGCGGTTCGGCGACGCCCATCATCATCCTGTCCAGCCGCGACGACGAGGCCGGCAAGGTCGCGGCGCTCGATTTGGGCGCCGACGACTATGTTTCCAAGCCGTTCGGGGTCGAGGAATTGTCGGCCCGTGTCCGTGCCGCCTTGCGCCATCGCCTGCAACAGGAGGGCGAAAAGCCGCTGTTCAAAAGCGGCGATCTGTCGGTCGACCTTGTTCGGCGCATTGTCACGGCACGGGAGCAGGAGGTGAAGCTGACGCCGCGCGAATACGACTTGTTGCGGCTTTTTATCAGCCATGCCGGCAAGGTTCTGACCCACAATTTCATCTTGAAAGAGGTGTGGGGCGGCCAGAGCGATGTGCAATATCTGCGCATCTATATCCGCACCCTGCGCCAGAAGCTTGAGGCCGATCCGCAGCAGCCCCGCCTGATCCTCACCGAACAGGGCGTGGGCTACCGGCTGCGCGCGGCCGACTAGCGGCTAGTCCTTTTTCTTTCTTTTCCCCTTGCGGCCGTCGCTCTTGCCCAGCCCGATCTTCTTGGCGAAGTCGCTGCGCTTTTTGGCATAGTTGGGCGCCACCATCGGATAATTGGGCGGCAGGTTCCAGCGTTCGCGATATTCGCTGGGCGACAGCTTAAAGCGCGAGCGCAGATAGCGTTTGAGCATTTTGAGTCTTTTGCCGTCTTCCAGGCAGACAATATAATCGTCATGCACCGACTTCTTGACCGGCACCGCCGGGGCGCGAGGCATTGCGCGGTCATTGGTTCCGCTGGCAAAGCCGCCCAGGGTGGCGTGAACATTCTTGATGATGGCGGCAAGCTGGTCGGCGGGAACCGGATTCTTGCTGACATAGGCCGAGACGATCTCGGTCACCAGCTTGAGAATTTCGTCTTCGTTGTCCTTGCCCATGCCGTGCCCGAGTTTCCGCCCGCCACCATAAGGCAGGTCCTTAAGACCAGGAAATCTCAGCTTTTCCCGCATGTTGCAAGGCGCTCTTGATTTCTTGGCCAAACCGCTAGATTTGGTGCCGGGGAAGCGCTAAACCCGCCATTCCTGCGCGGGGGCGCTAGATCGGCCCCCGTGCACTTTCCGGTTGCAAAGAGGCTGTTTTGATGTCGGCTGCCGCCAATTCCCTGGACAAACATTCCGGTTTTTTCACCCAAGGGCTGGAGGGCGCCGACCCTGACGTCTTCAACAGCGTTCAGGACGAACTGAACCGTCAACGCGACAAGATCGAGTTGATCGCCAGCGAGAACATCGTCTCCAAGGCGGTGTTGGAAGCCCAGGGTTCGGTCCTGACCAACAAATATGCCGAAGGCTATCCCGGCAAGCGCTATTACGGCGGCTGCGAATATGTCGATGTCGCCGAGCAACTCGCCATCGACCGCGCCCGGCAATTGTTCGGTGCGGCCTTCGCCAATGTCCAGCCGCATTCCGGCGCCAATGCCAACCAGGCGGTGTTCTATGCCTTGCTGAATCCGGGCGACACGTTCATGGGCCTGGATCTGGCGGCAGGCGGACATCTAACCCACGGCCATCCCGCCAACTATTCCGGCAAATGGTTCAAGCCGGTGCCTTATACCGTGCGTCGCGACGATCAGCGCATCGACATGGACCAGGTCGCCGCCCTGGCGCGTGAGCATAAGCCCAAGCTGATCCTGGCGGGCGGTTCGGCCTATGCCCGCATCATCGACTTTGCCGCCTTCCGCAAGATCGCCGACGAAGTGGGCGCGATCTTCATGGTCGACATGGCGCATTTCGCCGGCCTGGTGGCGGGCGGCGTGCATCCCAATCCGGTGCCGCACGCCGATGTGGTGACCACCACCACCCACAAGACCTTGCGCGGTCCCCGCGGCGGCATGATCCTGTCGCGCGACGAGGGCATTGGAAAGAAAATCAACTCCGCGGTTTTCCCAGGCCTGCAGGGCGGCCCCCTGATGCATGTGATCGCCGCCAAGGCCGTGGCCTTCGGCGAGGCCTTGAAGCCGGAGTTCAAGAGCTATGCCAGGAATGTGGTGGAGAACGCCAAGGCGCTGGCCGAGGTCCTGAAAAGCAGCGGGCTCGATATCGTCACCGGCGGCACCGACACCCATCTGATGCTGGTCGATTTGCGTCCCAAGGGCGCCAAGGGCCGTCCCGCCGAACATGCGCTGGACCGCGCCGGCATCACCTGCAACAAGAATGCGGTGCCCTTCGACAGCGAAAAAGCCGTCATCACTTCCGGTGTCCGCCTGGGTTCGCCCGCCGGCACCACCCGCGGTTTCGGCACGGCGGAATTCCGTGAGATCGGCAAGCTGATCGTGGAAGTGGTGGATGCGGTGGCCAAGAATGAAGCCGGTGATGCCCAGGTCGAACAGAGCGTGGCGCGCCGGGTCAGCGAATTGTGCAACAAATTCCCGATCTATCCATAAGAGGAAAACATGCGCTGCCCATTCTGCGGACATGACGACAGCCAAGTGAAGGACAGCCGTCCTTCCGAGGACAATTCCGCCATCCGCCGCCGCCGCCATTGCCCGGAATGCGGCGGGCGCTTCACCACCTTCGAACGCGTGCAGTTGCGCGAATTGATTGTGGTCAAGAAGAACGGCCGCCGCGAATCTTTCGACCGCGACAAGCTGGAACGTTCGATCAACCATGCCCTGCGCAAGCGTCCGGTGGAGCGCGAGCGGGTCGACCGCACCATCACCGGTATCGTGCGCCGCCTGGAATCCATGGGCGAGAACGAAATCCCCGCCAATGTGATCGGTGAGCTGGTGATGCAGGCCCTGGCCAGCCTGGACAAGGTGGCCTATGTCCGCTTCGCCTCGGTCTACAAGAATTTCCGCGAGACTCGCGATTTCGAAGCCTTGATTGGCGAGTTGGAAGGTGACGACGTCAAGGGTTAACCCCATCCGCCCTTCGCATCGCAAGCGCTGCTACGGGCACCTTCCCCTTGCCGTGCTTCGCACGAAGGGGAAGGCGGGTATGAGATTATTATGAACAACAGCAATACTGATGCCCGTCACGCCGCCCGGCTGGGCGCCGTGCAGGCGCTTTACCAGATGGAAATGTCGGGCGGCGGCGCCGAAGAGGTGGCGCAGGAATTCGCCGAACATCGCTTTGACGACCTGCCGGTTCCCCCCGACGGAGCCTTTTTTGTCGATATCGTCAATGGCGTGCCGTCCCACCAGGTGGAAATCGACCGCGCCATCGCCGCTGTCTTGTCGGAAAAGTGGAAGCTGGAGCGGGTGGACTCCATTTTGCGCGCCATTCTGCGCTGTGCCGTGTTCGAGCTGGTGGCGCGCCGCGACGTGCCGGCCAAGGTGGTGATCGATGAATATGTCGCGGTGGCCGGCGCCTTCTTCGGCGGCGACGAACCTGGTTTCGTCAATGGCGCGCTCGATACCATCGCTCGCCGTAAGCGGGCGGTGGAATTTGGCTTGCCGGTCCCTGACGGCGAGCTCGACTTCTGAACATGTCAATTCCGTAATGTCTCTCTAACTGTCGCATTTGGCGGGCGGCGAAAGCGCGCAGCGCTTCAATTGGCGCACATAACGCGCGCGATGCTCGCAATCGCAAAATCGATTTTCCCTGTACGGCGGGAAGATGCGGGTTCAGTCTTGCGCCGATAAAAACAGGGGAAATGCCATCATGGATATCAAGAAGCGAGATTTTCTGGGCCTGGCAGCCGGCGTTGGCGCGCTTGCCGCCGCATCCGGCGTCGCCGAAGCGCAGGGCCGCCGCCCCAGTCCCGCGGGCCGTCCGATAGCGGTCGGCGACCGCGCTCTGGCCAACAGCAATGTCCAGCCTTCCACCGTCGACTGGAACTACAAGCCGCGTCGCATCAACAAAGCGATCGAGCTGTGGGAAGACGGCCAACCGATCTATTACAACGGTTCGGGCCTTGGGCCGGGTGTCGATCCCTATGCCCAGGGCGTGAAGATGGCGCGCACCTGGTACGACGCCATCAATGTCGAGTTCGAACATGGCGCGCTGGATTTTTCCCAGCTGCGCGAATTCATGCGCGGGTTGGTGGATGGCGGCCCCACCCGCAGCGGCCACCGCACCCCGGCGGTGTTCGTGGAAACGGGCATCATCGGCCTGGATGAGCCTTATGCCCGCGCCAACAGCTGGATCATGAGCCAGTTGCTGGATTGCGGCATTCACGGCATCCATCAATGCCATGCCCGCGACACCAAGGCGGTGCAGGTGACCATGCAGATGGGCTGCCGCTATCCCTTCAAGCGCCCCGGGATCAAGGACCTGCCGATGCGGGGCTTGCGCGGGTCTTCCGCGGGCTATGCCGCCCAAATCTGGGGCGTAGACCTGTTCAAGTATAATCACATCGCCGACCTGTGGCCGCTTAATCCCAAGGGCGAGCTGATCTTCGGGGTCAAGATCGAGGACACCTATTGCGACCAGCAGGTCGACGGCACCCTGGCGCTGCCCGGCCTGTCGATGGCGGAATGGGGTCCGGGCGATCACAGCTACTGGCTCTATGGCCTGGATGTGATGCCGGAAGACGGCTCGCGTCCGCCCAATATCATCGGCATGCCGGAGATGGTGGCGGTGCGCAAGAAGGTGCTGGACCTGTGCAAGAAGAACAAGGTGATGTTCCTCAATGCCGGCAGCGCCGATCCCAAGGCGCTGGATTATGTCATCGGCCAGATCGACGACGGTGCCATGGTGATCGAGGGTGGCGAAGACGCCGCTATTCTTGGCCGTGAGCATACCAAGAGAAAAATGCCGGTCTAAGCAGTCCGCATGTGAAAAAAGGCGGTCCGCCAAGCGGGCCGCCTTTTTGCATTTGCGAAGGTCGTGCGCCCTTGCGGGGCTTGACGATGCGATGCAAGGTCATCGCGAAAAAAATCCGGGGAACCATCATGGACATCAAGAAACGCGACTTTCTGCTGGCCGGCGCCGTTCTGGGTGCAACCGTTGCCGCCACCGGCGCGATGGCGCAAGGCGCGCGCAAGCAGCCGTCCACGGTGGATGCGAACTACAAGCCGCGCCGCCTCAACAAATGCATCGAGCTGTGGGAAGACGGCCAGCCGATCTATTACACCGGCTGGGGCGTGGGACCCGGTGTCGACGCCTATCAGCAGGGCATCAAGATGTCCAAGACTTGGGCCGACGCCATCAATGTCGAGATGGAGCACGGCCTGTTCGATCTCAAAGATTTGCGCGAATTCATGCGCGGCTTGCGCGACGGCGGCCCCACGCCATCGGGTCACCGGCTGCCCACCGTATTCGTCACCCCGCCTTGCATCGGCCTGGACGAGGCCTATGCCCGCGCCAACACCTGGGTGCTGGAGCAGATTCTTTGCACCGGCGTGCAGGGCATCCATATCTGCCACGCCCGCGATCCCAAGGCGATCGAGACTTTCGCCCATATGGGCTGCCGCTATCCCTTCCAGGATTTCCCCAACACACCGAAAACAAAAATGCAGGGCCTGCGCGGCAACAGCGCCAGCTATGCTGCCGAGATATGGGGAGTTTCAGGCGGCACCTATCAGCACATTGCCGATCTATGGCCGCTCAATCCACGCGGCGAGGTGATCTTCGGCGTCAAGATCGAGGACACCTATGCCGACAAGACCGTGGATCAGACAATGGCCATTCCGGGCATCGCTTTTGCCGAATGGGGACCGGGCGACCACAATCTCTGGCTCAACGGCTATAACGGCGTGGAGGATGGCGGCGAATCCGGCCATCCCGTCTTGCGCGACGCCAGCGGCAAGGTGACCGGCGATGTCTCGGCATTGCCCAACATGGAAGCGGTGCGCCAGAAGACCCTGGAGGCCTGCAAGAAAAACAAGGTGATGTTCCTCAACGCCGCGGAAACCGAGCCGGGCCACAACAATGTCATCCAGCAGATCAAGGATGGCACCATGGTGGTGGCGGCGGGCCGTGGAGGCGAGAAGGTGGCGCAGATGGGCAGGGAATATACCAGGCGTAAAATGCCGGTCTAATCTCCACTGCCATGGCCGGCCTCCGAGCCGGCCATCCATATTGCCAATGGTTGGATGGATGGCCGGGCCAAGCCCGGCCATGACAGGTGTGGTTATGCGATCTATAACCACACCATGGACGAATTTGAGATCATTGCGCGTTATTTCGCGCCGTTGGCAGCTAATGGAGCTTTCGGTCTGAAAGACGACGCTGCCGTTATCCCGCCGCGATCGGGATTTGATCTGGTTGTTACGACCGATCAAATTTCTGAGGGCACGGACTTCTTCAAGAACGATCCGCCGGCAACCATTGCGCGTAAGGCGCTGCTGGTAAATCTGTCCGATCTTGCAGCCAAGGGTGCGGGTCCGAAATATTACTTGCTGAACCTTTTGTTGCCTGAAAGCGTGACACCGGAGTGGCTAAGCGTTTTTGCATCTGGGTTGGCGGAAGAACAGGAGCGTTGGGGCCTGTCACTTCTCGGCGGAGATACAAGCCGCACCGGAGGTCCGCTTTCCATCGGCGTCACCGCGTTCGGATTCGTGCCGTGCGGACATATGGTGCGGCGTTCCGAGGCCAAAGCCGGGGAGGCTGTCTATGTCACCGGCACTATAGGGGACAGTGGTGGAGGCTTGGCTATTTTCAAGCACGAGAACCATGATCTGGATACAGAACAGCGCGATTATCTGATTGGGCGCTACCGCGTTCCCCATCCACCGATAGATTTCGGAGTGTCATTGACGGGACGTGCTTCGGCGGCTGTGGATGTCTCGGATGGATTGATCGCCGATCTGGGCCACATCGCCTCCGCCTCAGGCGTTCGCATTATCGTCGAAGGCGAGCGCGTGCCGTTGTCGGCACCGCTGCGAGCTTTATGGGGCGCGGATGCCTTGCTGCGTGCTGTCGCCGCCGGCGACGACTATCAGATTGCCTTTACCGCGCCGCCGGGCCTCAGCGGTCCCTTCACCCAAATCGGGCGGGTCGAAAGCGGGCAGGGCGCCGTCCTGACATTTGGGGGCAGGGAAATAGCCGTTCCAAAGCCGGGGTATAAGCACTTTTAACGTTTCCCTAACCCTGTTTTGTCAGCCTCCGGGCATGAGAAAAGCGATCACCCTGGCCCTGGCGGCGGCGATGACGATGTCCGCCGCCGCGCCGGCCGTGTTCGCGGCCGAGGAAGGCCACGCCAAGAAGGAAGGCGAAGGCAAGAAGGAAGGCGAGGCCAAGAAGGGCGCGCCCGGCACCAATGTCGATATGCCCTATCTGATGGCGCCTTTGACCAATGCCGACGGCAAGCTCACCGGTTATGCCTATATCTCCAGCCGCCTGACCGCGACATCGGAAGGCGGCGGCACGGCCGTGCGTGCCAAACTGCCCTTTATCCAGGACATCATGGTGCGGGACGTCAACGCCACCACCGTCACCACGCCCGATGATCCGGAAAAGGTCGACATCCCGGGCACCGAAAAGCGGCTCCTGGCCATCGCCACCAAGGTGATGGGCCCAGGCAAGGTCAAGCTGATCACCATCTGCACCGTCAATGTCTCCCCGCTGCATCCGGTCCAGACCCCGGCGCGGGACACTCCGCCCGAGCAGATGATCCCCGCCGGAACCACACCCAAAAACCCCATCAAATCCCGTTGCGAAACCTGACTTTCGCTCGTTTTCGGGCGCAAATGCCCGGTTGCCTAGGAAACGGGCTTTTGGCAATCTCCGCCCGCCCTTGAAGCGGCGAGTCCGGCCCTAGCGCCCGAGACACCGGCCATGGGGATCGGCGAGAGCCAATCCCTTCTTCAACAGGGATGCTCCCCCCGACCCACTGAAATCATCACGAGGGGACTGACATGGAGTTGCAACTTATTCTGGCCAGCGGCGTGCTTGCGCTGCTCTACGGCCTGTGGACCATCCGGTCCGTGCTGAGCCTGCCCGCCGGCAATGCCCGGATGCAGGAAATCGCCGCCGCCATCCAGGAAGGCGCGGCGGCCTATCTCAATCGCCAATATACCACCATCGCCGGAGTCGGCGTGGTGATCTTTGCGCTGGCCTTCTACTTTCTGGGCTGGCAGGTGGCGCTGGGCTTCCTGATCGGCGCCGCCTTGTCGGGGGCTGCCGGTTATGTCGGCATGTATGTCTCGGTCCGCGCCAATGTCCGCACCGCCGAGGCCTCACGCTCCGGCCTGGCCGCCGGCCTGTCGGTCGCTTTCCGCGCCGGCGCGGTCACCGGCATGCTGGTGGTGGGCTTCGGTCTGCTGGCGGTGGCCGGCTATTACGCCTTCCTCACCCGCGGCCTGCATCTCAGTCTCGATGTCTCGGAAGACAATCGCATTATCGTCGACAGCCTGGTCGGTCTTGGCTTCGGCGCGTCGCTGATCTCCATCTTCGCCCGTCTCGGCGGCGGCATCTTCACCAAGGGCGCCGACGTCGGCGGTGACATGGTGGGCAAGGTCGAGGCCGGAATTCCCGAAGACGACCCACGCAATCCCGCCACCATTGCGGACAATGTGGGCGACAATGTCGGCGACTGCGCCGGCATGGCGGCCGACCTGTTCGAGACCTTCGCGGTAACCACCGTGGCGACCATGGTGCTGGCCTCGATCTATTTCTCGGGCGAAATCAAGGCCCAGCTGATGCTCTATCCGCTGGCCATCGCGGCGCTGTCGATCGTCACCTCGATCATCGGTACGTTTTTCGTTCGCCTGGGCGCTTCCAAGAATATCATGGGCGCTCTCTACAAGGGCGTGATCGCCACCGTGATCCTGTCGCTGATCGGTCTGTGGCCGCTCACCAGCCACATGGTCGGCATGGATACGGCGCTCAATTCCGGCGGCATGGACTATAGCGGCATGACTTTGTTCTGGTGCGGCGTGGTCGGTCTTGTCGTGACCGGCGCGCTGATCGTGATCACCGAATATTATACCGGCACCAACTTCCGCCCGGTGCAGTCCATCGCCAAATCCTCGGTCACCGGTCACGGCACCAATGTGATCCAGGGCCTGGCGATCTCCATGGAATCCACCGCGCCGGTGGCGTTGGTGATCTGCGCCGGCATCATCATCACCTACATGCTGGCCGGGCTTTTCGGCATTGCGATTGCGGTCAGCACGATGCTGTCGCTGGCGGGCATGGTGGTGGCGCTCGACGCTTTTGGTCCGGTCACCGACAATGCCGGCGGCATTGCCGAAATGGCTGGTCTTGAGGGCGATGTCCGCAAGACCACCGACGCGCTGGATGCGGTGGGCAACACCACCAAGGCCGTCACCAAGGGCTATGCCATCGGTTCGGCCGGACTTGGCGCGCTGGTGCTGTTCGCCGCCTATACCCAGGACCTGAAGTATTTCGCCTCCCAGGGCACCGGCTTCTTCGCCGGCCTGGAGATGCCGACCTTCAGCCTGTCCGATCCCTGGGTGGTGGTGGGCCTATTGTTCGGCGGCTTGCTGCCTTACTCGTTCGGCGGCATGGCGATGACGGCGGTAGGCCGCGCCGCCGGTTCGGTGGTCGAGGAAGTGCGCAAGCAGTTCCGCGAAATGCCGGGCATCATGCAGGGCACCCAGAAGCCCAATTATGCCCGCGCCGTGGACCTGCTGACCAAGGCCGCCATCCGCGAGATGGTGATCCCGTCCATGCTGCCGGTATTCTCGCCCATCGTCCTGTTCGTGCTGGTGAACTGGATTGCCGGCAAGACCCAGGCCTTCAACGCCGTGGGCGCCATGTTGATGGGCGTGATCGTCACGGGCCTGTTCGTGGCGGTCAGCATGACCTCGGGCGGCGGCGCCTGGGACAATGCCAAGAAGTATATCGAGGACGGCCATCACGGCGGCAAGGGCAGCGAAGCCCACAAGGCCGCGGTGACCGGCGACACGGTCGGCGATCCCTACAAGGATACCGCCGGTCCGGCCGTCAATCCGATGATCAAGATCACCAATATCGTGGCGTTGCTGTTGCTCGCCACCCTGGCGCATCTGACGTAAGAGTTTCTCACGGAAAGAAAGGCGCGGGCCGCAACGCCCGCGCCTTTTCTGTTTCCATTTCCGCTTACGATGCCCGCAATGCGTCTGTCACCGTCAGGCGCGCCGCCCGCAGGGATGGCAGAAATCCTCCGAGAAAAGACACGGCAAGCGCCCAGACTATCGCCATGCCGAACATGGCGGGTGAGACCGTCAGCCTGAAAAAATCCCATCCCAGGGTGCCCTGGACTCCGTCATACAGCATCCACGCAATCAGTGCGCCGATCAGCGAGCCGAAAACCGACAAGGCAGACGCTTCAAGAATGATGGAGCAGGCGACGGGGAAGCTTCCATAGCCCAGCGCTCTCAGTGTGGCGATCTCCCGCGCGCGGGTCTCGACAGCGTCGTACATGGTATTGAAACAGCCAAGCATGGCGCCGATTCCCAGAATGATGCTCACGCCGTAAATCAGCACATGGTAGAAGGCGGCGCTGTCGGCGCTGACCCTTCTATTCCAGTCGGGCAGCCGCAAGACGTCGACGCTGAGAAGGGGATTCTGGGTAAGCGCCTTGCGCAGGCCCGGAAAGATATCCGGCGACGCCAGGCGCGCGATAATCGAATTGTAGGAATTGTGCCGCATCGCCTGCAGCACCGTCTCCGTATCGCCCAGCAGGGCGCCGTCCAAAAGGTCTCCCGTGGCGAACATTCCGACGATTGGCCATTGCCCGTCCGGCATGGTCACTTTATCGCCGACTTCCATGCCCGCGAACTTGGCCCGCAGCTGCGGGCCGGCGACCAGTTCATGGGTGCCGGGCCGGAACATGCGTCCCGCCACAATATGAAAGCCGGGGCGCAGCGCTGTCCCCGCCTTGCCGAATGTGGTCAGCCGGATCCATCCGGTTGCGCCGCCTTGCTTCAATTGAACCGGCAGGCCGGTCACGAAGCCGGGGTCCGCAAGCGGCGATCCGTCCGGAGCCCTGGCGATTCCCGGTGCGTTGACGATGATCCGTGCCTGATCGCGCGGGACGGCGCTGTTTTCTTCCAGAACACTGCCGCGCGAGACAATGATGAGGCTTCGGGGATCTCCCGAGTTTTGATAGGCCTGTTGCATGCCTTCGGTGACCGCCAGCATCGACAGCAGCACGCCGCTGACACATGCCATCCCGGCTATAATGACCAGCGATTGCCAGAAGCGGTGCCTGAGGGTCCTGAAATTCATCAGGACAATGATTGCGACCTGCCTGACAATGTTCATGCGTATCTCGAAAGCGCCGCGGCGATGTCCAGCCGGCTCAGACGCAGGATAGGCAGGGTCGTGCTAGCCAGGATCAGGCCGCAGACGCAGATTCCGGCCCAGATGAACACCGCCACACTCATGGTCGGCGGGGGAATGCCGGTCCCGGGCGGCATGACGGACGGCAACTGCAGTGCGAGCCATTGCGCCAGAAAAATTCCGCAGACTGTTCCCAGCAGACAGGGGATCGCTGTCTCCGCCACGATCAGGCCCAACAGCCTGGCGTCCGAGAACCCCAGCGTCTTGAGCGTGGCAAACTCGGTCAATCTTTCGCGAACCGACCGTGCGACCACATTGGCGGTGAGCAACAGAATCATCAGCAGTCCGATCACCGCGATCTTGCGCGTCAGCATCCCTACATTGATATCGCCAAAACCTTGAGAGAAAATCTGCGTCTCGGTCTGGGTGCGGGTGGGATTGCCGGAATTGGCGAAGAGCCTGTCGATGCGTTCGGCCAGCGCCGGACCCAGGTCCGGGTCGGCGACCAGGGAATCCACTTCATTGATTTTTCCCTGCTCGGCCAGCGGCACGGACTCCTTGTAGAACAAATAATTGCCTGCGATGATCGGTCCCGGAAACTGGGGAATATCTTCAAAGATACCCGCAACCCTGAGCGGCCAGTTCTTGGTGCCGTCCGCGCGATTGGCCTGGGGGCTTATGATGGTGAAGCGATCCCCCACTTTCTTGTGCAGGATTTTCGCCTCCGCGCGGTTCATCACCACCGCGCTCCGGTCATGGCGGATGAGGTCGGCCTGTTCCGGCGGTACCTGATCGGGAAAGATATTGCCATATTCGTCATCCATGAAAATCACGCCGGTGCGGTTTTTCGGGTCGCCGACATAGCCGTTCAGGTACGTCATGACGGAATATTTCTTGATGCCGGGCAGTCGGCCGATTTGATGGGCCATTGATAGCGGCAGGCCCGTGGTTTCGAAGCGCGCAAGGGTCCATATCCGGTCGGCATGGGCCTTCTGCTGCATATAATCCAGAGTGGCATTGAGCCCCATCATCAGCCCGAACAGGGTGAAGGCCACGGTGACCGATAGAAAAGTGACGATGGTACGGGTCGGCTTGCGCCGCAGCGCCGCCCAAATAAGGGGGAGATACTTCAAGCAGCGCCCATCCCGGATAGACTCTCAGGCCCGGCCCGCATAGCATCGTATTCTCAGCCGATGGTCAAACCGCGAATGAAACAAAGGGTGCGGACCTTGCGATCCGTGCTTTGTTTTGGTCTTGAAAATGGCCGCATCCGGCCGCAGGCTGGGCTGCTTCGTCGCTGGAGAAGACCATGATACTCCGCCTTTCCTTCATCCTTCCGGCTTTGCTGATGATGATGCCGGCCCCGCCGGCAGACGCGCTCGAGACCGGCAACCTGTTCGGCATTCATGTGATGGCGGTCAAATTGAAACCTGGGATCGGCATGGCGCAATTCCAGGATTTCTTCTTGCACAAAGTTCTGCCGGAGTATGAAAAACAATGGCCGGAAATTCACGGTTATTTGTTGAAGTCTTTCAAGAAAAAGGATCGGTTCGCGGTGGTGTGGCGGTTCGACAGCGTGGCCGCGCGCAACAAATATTTCACCGCTGACGGCAAGGCCAATGCGCTTGAGCTGAAGGCGCGCGAAGGCGTCAAGCCAATCGAGGCGGAGCTTAAGGCTAGGTTCGGGGACTATACTGTGACCTATACCGACGGCGACGATTGGGTCGTGCAATAAGCCCGGTTTTGTATAATGTTGCCGACGAAGTTTTCTGCCTCACGGGAGATTCACGATGAAAAAGCTGTTCTGGTTGCCGGCTGCCGCGATGGCGTTTTTTCTGATGCCCGCCCAGGCGCATTTCACCTTGGTCGAGCCCGCCAGTTGGATTGTGGAGACAAATGCCCTGGGCGATCCGCAGAAGCTGGCACCCTGTGGTGGCACCAGCCAGAATCCCGGCACCCCCAGCGGCGCGCTTACCGATGTGATGGGCGGCGCGGCGCTGCATCTCAAGTTGCGCGAGACTGTGTTTCATCCGGGCCATTACCGGGTGGCGCTGTCGGTGAATTCTCGTTCCGAGCTGCCCGCCGATCCGGAAGTCACCACCCGCGACACGGATAAAGGTCCCCGCTCGGTGTCGGCGAAAATCATGAACCCGGTGGCGCCGCCGGTCCTGGCCGATGGCCTGTTCGTTCACGCCGAAAAGGCCGCGCCGGATACATTCTTCGAGACCGACGTGCGGTTGCCCAATATCAACTGCGCCAAATGCACCTTGCAGATCGTGGAATTCATGGCCGAGCATGGCCACAATCCCGATGGCGACTATAGCTACCATCACTGCGCCGACCTTCACATCCGCGCCAATCCCTCGATGCCTGTCACCAAGGGTTGGCCGGGACAATCCTGATGGGGGCCTGATGGGGGCCTGATGCGGCCTAGCCCGGCGGCTTGTTGCGCTCCAGGCGGAATTCCAGATTGGCTTTCACGCTCGGCCATTCGCCGGCCAATATGCTGTACATCACCGTATCGCCGAAGGTGCCGTCGGTACGGCGGCGGTGATGGCGCAACACACCGTCTTGCTTGGCGCCCAGCCCCTCGATGGCGCGCTGGGACCGGACATTGAATCCGTCGGTCCGCAGCCCCACCACACCGCATTTCAGTGTTTCAAAGGCGTGCGTTAGCAGCATCAGCTTGCAGACGGTATTGACCCTGGTTTTCTGCAGGCTTGCGACATACCAAGTGTAACCGATTTCCACCCGGTCGGCCTCCGCCAGTATGTCGTGATAGCGGGTGCAGCCGATCACCCGGCTGCCGGACTTGACCGCCCATGCCAGCATGTTGCCGTTGCGCTGACCTTCCAAGGCCTTCTCGATATAGGCGGCCACGGCTGCCGGTTCGGGAATCTGCGTGAACCACAGCTTCCACAACTCCCCATCCTTCACCGCTTCGGCCAGCCCCTGGGCGTGGTCCTGGGTCAACGGCTCCAGCCGGATGCCGTCCCGCTCCAGCGTGACGGGATGAAGAGAAATCATCTGCTCTGCCTGTTATTGGATTTGCACTTCAAACGGCCCGGCGGGAAGCGCCGATTCGTCCGTCAGGGTACAGACCGGACTGTCGCCCCAGCAATAGCGCACCCGCGTTGCGTCTGCCGCATCGGACAGCGTCACCGCATTGCCTGTCAGGCTGGCCTGCGCCCAGCGGCAAGCCTTGGCGTCGCACAGCTCAAAGGCGTTAGGCTGGCCGTTATAGGCGGTCAGCGTGCCGGTCACGTCGCGGAACGACACCGTCACCTGGTCGCCGCTGCGCTTGGCCGAAGCCACGCGCGCGCCCGACGGCGCCAGCGGCTCGCCATAGATCAGATGCCGCGCGGCAATCGCCAGCCGCCGGCCCATCTCCTGCTTGTTGGGCGGATGCAGATTCTTGGGATCTCCAATATCGAACGCGACCACCAGCGCCGCATGGGGATCGGCTTCGGCTGTTCTGCGCTGGGCCTCGCGCACGTCCGACCATAAAGATTCGCTTGGCTGCGTCGGGGCCGGGCCGTAATCGGGAATCTGAACGATCACGAACGACAGGTCGGCGCCAAACTGCTTGCGCCAATCGGCCATCATTGCCGTCAAGGTTTTTTGATAGTTCTGGGCAAAATAGATATTGGATTCGCCCTGGTACCAGATCGCGCCCTTGATGCCATAAGGACCGATGGGTGCGATCATGCCGTTATATTGCAGCCCCACGCCATGCATCGGCCCCCAGGGGATTTGCGGCGCAATCCAGCTCTCGACCGGCTTGTAGCGCCAGGGCTGATCCAGAGCCACATGGCTGCCGTCGGCCAAAGCGATGAAACGGGTGGAGGACGGCCCGCTCAACCCGCAATTCTTCCAGCTGCAGAATATGTTGAGTGTGATGCTGTTGTCGCCCTGGTGCAGCAGCCCGTGTGGTAAGGCATGGCTGGCATTGGGCTGTTGCGAACTGCCGCCCACGCCCTGGCCATTGACCCAGCTTTTCTCTTCTTCATTGGCGCGGCCCAGTTCCAAGCTGACGGCTTGCGCGGCTTGGGCCTTGGTCAGGGTGACATGGGTGGAGAGCCATAGCTGCCCGACAAAACCGACACCCGGCTCCGCGCTGCCGTCGGGCAGGGTAAGGCCTGGCCAACTGCTCCAGGGGCCAAGCCCCTGCGGCGCCGCCGGCCAGGAGGATGTGTCCGCTTTCCAGGGCTGATCCTTGGATTGATTCTGGGCACGGGCGCGCCAGGCATTTTCCCAAGCCATGTCCCAGCGGCGCGAGGCGGCGGCGGGATCGCGCTGGTACAGCGCCAGCATGTCGAGATCGTCCGTATAAGGACCAAGTCCGCGCAAAGTGGGCCCGCTCACCCAGCCGCGGTCGCGGGTGCCGCCCCAGGCCGCCGTCACCAGCCCGACCGGGACTTTCACATGCCTGCGCAATTGCTGCGCGAAATAAAAGCAACTGGCGGAAAAATCCCCGGCGGTTTGCGGCGACTCCACTTTCCAGCTTACCGGCGTGGAAAAACGGGTGAGCTGCACCGGACTGGCGACGCGGTCGATCACCAGTTCGCGCACCGCCCCGTCGGTGGCGGCGGCAATCTCGAAGTCCGGATTGGCGGCGCGGCGGACACTCAGCTGCATGTTGGATTGGCCGGTGCAGAGAAAGACATCGCCCACCAGCACATCGTTGATCTGCTGGCTTTCGCCGCCGCCGCTGGCTCGCAAGGTGTAAGGCCCACCTTCGCTCATGGCCGGCAAGGTCGCGCTCCATTGACCATCGGACGCGGCGCGTGCGGTGGCGCTTTGATTGCCCAGATCGATCCGCACTTCGGTACCGGACGGCGCCTGGCCATAGACGCGGATCGGCTGGCCGCGCTGCAGGACCGCATGATCGGCGAACATGGGATGGAGCAGGGGCGCGCTCCAGGCCGGCGTCGATGCCAGCAGTGCGAACGCCAATAGCGCCTTTTTCATTTCCCGCCCCGTTTGTTTTGCGAATGTTATAGCGCTAACGGTTGAGCTGCTGAATGGAAAAGGCGGGAACAGGCCCGCCTCCCCCTATGCGTGCGTAAGCACGCCCAAGGGGGAGGTGGTTTCAGCGAGCGACGCATGTGCGAAGGCGAGAGCCTGAGCAGCCGAGCGGAAGCTGGAACCGGAGGGGGTTCAACAAAAAAATCAAGGAACAGGCCCGCCGCCGTTACCCGGATTGGTTTCCTGGACATTGGTGGCGGAAGAGCCGGGCGTGGCCTTGAGCAATTCCTGCAGGAAAGTGGTTTCGCGGCCGCGTGCCGGGGTCTCGCGGGATTCGAACGCGATCACATGGCCGTCCTTCAGCCCGTAATGGCGCACATTCGTCACCTTGTTGGCCTTGTCGAAATAGACCGCCAGGATTTGGCGCTTCAGCACGGTGGGGGAGAAAAAAGCGACCTGCTTTTCGGTGGCGGAAATATAGTACCAGCTCTCATTGCCGAAGGTGGCGGTGGTGGAGGCATAGCCCAGCCGCGACTGAACACTGGTCTTGGTGTCCGCGCCGGTCTTGATCGCGCCTTCGTTCGCCGGATCGGGCACATAGCCGCGCTGGCTGATCACCGGAGCACAGGCGATCACCAGGGCCAGGGCGGCCCCACAAAAAAGCTTGAGCGGAACAGACTTCATGTCTTCAACCTTGACTTCGACCTTGATGACTTCGGGCGATGCCGATGTGCTAACCTCCGGACGCCGGGCTGACAAGGCCAGCCCGGCCAAACCGGGACCTATTGATGTTGAATTTGCTCAGGAATTCGGCGGCGCGCAAGAAGAATGGCCGCGCCTTGTATGAAGGCCTTGTAAGCCGGGCCCGGGAACCCGTGTTTTTTACCGGTTTTGGCGTGGCCGACAGCATCGATGGCCGGTTCGATGTGCTGGTCTATCATGCCTGGATGGCGCTGGCGGAGCTCAAGGGCACGCCCGCCGCCCAGGGCCTGACGGACGCCATCTTCACCGGCTTTGACGAGGCGATGCGCGAGCAGGGTGCCGGCGACATGGGGATCGGCCACAAGCTCAAAGCCATGGCGAAGGCTTTTTATGGCCGCCTGTCGGTCTATGACGCGGCCCAGGACGAGGCGGCCCTGGAGTCGGCGCTGGCCAAAAATCTCTGGCGCGGCGCGCCCCAGGATGACCGCGCCCAAAATGCCCGCGTTAAGGCGCTTGCCGCCTATGCCATGCGGGCCCGCGCGCAACTGCGCCAGTCCGTGCCCGACAGGCTCGATTTTGGCCCTTTGCCGACTATATAGAACACCATGACCGACAGCTTGCCGCTTACCCATTCCTACAATCTCGCTCGCTTGGGAAAGGCGGGCGACGATGTGCGCTTCGCGGCCAGCGAGTCCGAACGCGCCGCAATTGCCAAATGGACAGGCGTGCAGTCGGTGGAAAAACTGGACGTACGGGTGCAGATCACCAAGCAGGAGACCAACCGCTTCCGCTTGGCCTTTACGATGTCGGCGGATGTCACGCAAAGCTGTGTCGTGACCCTGGAGCCGGTGCCCGGCCATATCGAACATGCTTTCGGGCGGGAGTTGGTCTTTGTCGGCCCGTCCCGGCACAGGCCCGCCCCGACCAAGCCTCCCAAAAAGGCCGAATCGGAGACCGTGCTGGACCTGACCCAGGAGGAGGGGCCGGAGGAGATTGAGAGCCTCCATATCGACCTGGCCGCCCCCGTGCTGGAGGAATTTGTCTTGTCCCTGGACCCCTATCCCCGCCGTCCGGGTGTGGAATTCACCCCCAAAACAGGGGAATCCGACCCGCCCGAGAGCCCTTTTGCCGTGCTGAAAGGTCTGAAACAGGAGCCTTAACCCCTGTTTCGGCCCGGCTTTTGGCTTGATAGTTCACCAGCTTTCCTGCTACCCACCGCGCCTGTTTTCGCCCCAGCGGGCCTTCCCGTGGGCCTTTAGGAGTTTTCCGCCATGGCGGTCCCGAAACGAAAAACCTCGCCGTCGCGCCGCAACATGCGCCGCTCGCATCATGCCTTGACGGCTGCCGCGCATGGCGACTGCCCCAAATGCGGCGAGCCTAAGCGCCCGCACCATATCTGCGGTTCCTGTGGCCATTATGCCGACCGCGAAGTCGTGAAGGCCAAGAGCTAAAGGGCCCCTTTTCGAAAGGTGCCCGTGACCCGCGCCCTGACCGTCTCGATCGATGCCATGGGCGGTGATGCCGGCCCGGGTGTGGTCGTGAGCGCGCTGCTCAAGACCATCCAGCGTCATTCCGACGTTCAATTCATCCTGCATGGCGATGAAGCGCTGTTGAAGCCGCTGCTGGCGCGCCAGCCGAAATTGAAGGACCGCGCCACCGTACGCCATGCGCCGGGCCGGGTGACGATGGAGGACAAGCCCAGCCATGTGCTGCGCCGGGGCAAGGATACATCCATGTGGCACACCATCCAGACCATGAAAGCCGGCGATGCCGATGTCGCGATCAGCGCCGGCAATACCGGCGCGCTGATGGCGGTGTCGATGTTCGGGCTGGGCATCATCGAAGGCATTTCGCGCCCGGCCATCGCGGTGATCTGGCCGACCTTGAAGGGCCAATGTATTGTGCTGGATGTGGGCGCCAACGTCACCGCCAGCGAAGAACAGCTGGTGGATTTCGCGGTGATGGGCGAGGCCTTCGCCCATGCCGTGTTCGGCCTGGCTAAGCCGACGGTCGGCATTCTCAATGTCGGAGCCGAGGACCAGAAGGGCAATGACGGCGTGCGCGCCGCGGCGCAGATCTTGCGTAATTCCAACCTGCCCATGGCGTTTCACGGTTTTGTCGAAGGCGACGACATCGCCAAGGGCACGGTGGATGTGGTGGTGACCGACGGTTTCACCGGCAATATCGCGCTCAAGACCGCCGAGGGCACCGCCCGCCTGGTCGGTTCCTATCTGCGCCAGGCCTTGAAACGCTCGCTTCTGTCGCGGCTGGGCGCGGTGATCGCCTCGGGCGCGCTGCATACCCTGCGCCGCAAGCTGGATCCGCGCACCCAGAATGGCGGCGTATTCCTGGGGCTGAATGGCATTGTGGTCAAAAGCCATGGCAGCGCCGACGCGGTGGGTTTCGCCAGCGCCGTCGACACCGCTATCGACATGGCGCGCGCCGATATCAATGCCCGCATCACCACCGACCGTTCCGCCATTGCCGCCGAAAGCGCCGGCGCCAAAGTGGGTGACTTATGATCCGGGCCCGCGTGATAGGCTGTGGCGCGTTCCTGCCGGACAATATCGTCACCAATGACGATCTGGCCAAGCGCATGGACACTTCCGACGAATGGATCCGCGAGCGCACCGGCATCCGCCAGCGCTATATCGCCAAGGATGGCGAGAAGACCTCCGACCTGGCCCTGAACGCGGCCCGCGCCGCGCTTACCGATGCCGGGATCGCGGCCGACGAACTGGACATGATCATCTGCGCCACCACCACGCCCGATGAAAGCTTCCCCGCCACCGCCACGGTGGTGCAGGCGCAACTGGGCATGACGCGCGGCGCGGCCTTTGACGTGCAGGCGGTGTGTTCCGGCTTCATCTACGGCCTGTCGATTGCCGACAGTTTGATCCGCACCGGCTCGGCCAAGACCATTCTGGTGATCGGGGCCGAGACCATGTCCCGGCTGCTGGATTGGACCGATCGCGCCACCTGCGTGTTGTTCGGCGATGGCGCCGGCGCGGTGGTGCTGCAGGCTCATGACGGCAAGGGCGACAATTCCGATCCGGGCATCTTGAACACGCGGCTGTTTTCCGACGGCCGCCTGCACGACATGCTGTACACCGATGGCGGCGTGTCCTCGACCCAGACGGTGGGCAAGCTGCGGATGCAGGGCAAGGAAGTCTTCAAGCATGCGGTGACGAATATCGCCGCCGCCATCACCGCTTCGGCGGAGGCCTCCAATGTGGCGATCCCCGACATCGACTGGTTCGTGCCTCACCAGGCCAACCAGCGCATCCTGGACGGCACCGCCCGCAAGCTGGGCATCGACCCCGCCAAGGTGATCTCCACCGTGGCCGAGCATGGCAACACCTCGGCGGCTTCCGTGCCCCTGGCCCTGGTGACGGCGGTCCAGGACGGCCGGATCAAGCGGGGCGACCTGATCCTTCTCGAGGCGATGGGCGGCGGCTTTACTTGGGGTGCCGCGCTCATCCGCTGGTAAGGGGCGCGGGTCTTTGGCCTAGCTTTTCTTAGCGAGCGGTAGCGAGCTTAGAAAAGCTGGCCCCGCTTCGAGCCCGCATAGCGGGCGAGGGCGATGGGCCCTTAACCAACCCGGCGACCCCACTTCTGCCCTCCGCTTTAAGCGCCTGCGGCAAGTCTTTGATGTTGACGCATATTCGGTGGCGGCCTACCGTAACATTAACAACTCAAGAGTCGCGGGCCATGACCACGGGAACTTTGACCAGAGCCGACCTGACAGAAGCCGTCTTCCAGTCGGTGGGGCTATCGCGCACCGACTCGGCCCAGATGGTCGAAGACATGCTGGAGGAAGTTTGCGGTGCTCTCGCCAAGGGCGAGACCGTGAAACTGTCCTCCTTCGGCACCTTCGCGGTGCGCCAGAAGTCCCAGCGCATGGGCCGCAATCCCAAGACCGGCGACGAGGTGCCCATCGCGCCGCGCCGGGTGCTGGTGTTCCGTCCCAGCCATGTGCTCAAGGCGGTGATCAACGGCCAGACGCCGTCGCCCGAGGGTGAGGATTGATGTCGTCTGCGGCAATCGCCTATCCGCACAAGTCGGCGGAAGCCTTCCGCACCATCAGCGAAGTCGCCATCGAACTCGACGTGCCCCAGCATGTGCTGCGCTTCTGGGAAAGCCGTTTTACCCAGATCAAGCCGGTCAAGCGGGCAGGCGGGCGGCGTTACTATCGTCCCGATGATGTCGATCTGCTCAAGGGTATCCGCGCGCTGCTGTACAGCGACGGCTTCACCATCAAGGGCGTGCAAAAGGTTTTGAAGGAGCGCGGATTGCGCCATGTCGCCGATGTCGGCCGGGGCGAGACGCCCCAGGCCCCGCCGCCGGTGGTGATCGAAAAGATCGTCTATGTCGAAAAGCCCGCGCCCGAGCCGCCGCCTGTTGTGGCGTCAGTTCCGCCAGTGGTGGTTTCCGCCCCCGCACCGGCAAAAAAATCGCGGGCCCATTTGCGCGCCGTGCCCAACCCTATATCGCTGCCCTTCTTTGACGAGCCGCCCCCGGCGCGGGAATTTCCCGTGCTGGACACCGCCCCGACACAGGTGGCCGAGCAGCAGGAAGAAATCGCCGCCGAGTTCGAGGCCGTCAGCCAATCCGTGCAGGACGAAATCCTGGCCGCCGGGGAACGCGCGCGGCTGGAGGAATTGCTGGACGAGCTTGCCGGCCTGAAAACCCGCCTGCGGGCCGCCCGCCAGCGCTAAAGGCAGGCAAAAAAGCCCTTTTATATATGGGCTTGCTGGGGGAGACCGTCGCGGTTATGGTCCGCGCCCCCGAGGGAAATTGCCCTCAAAACTTGGTATCGGAACGTAGCGCAGCCTGGTAGCGCATCTGCCTGGGGGGCAGGGGGTCGGAGGTTCAAATCCTCTCGTTCCGACCATTCTTTTTTGCCGCCTATGGGCGGCAAAAAGAATGGCAAGGCCGGGCGCGCGACAGCGCAGTGAGCCCGGCCGCGCCAGGAAGTCCCGCACAGACCTGCATAACCGCAAAAAAAGCCGCCCGTTTCACGGGCGATTGGAAATGCCAAGCGGCGCCTAGGCGGCCTAGCGACAGCGTAACGGCTGCGCGTAGTGGCGCCGCGCGGCAGGAAATCTTGCACAGTACCGGGCGATTGGAATGGCAAGGCGCGACTAGCGTCAAACCGAAAGTTGTAACAAATTAGTGGCTGCGGCAACGATTAGGATGCCGAATGCGAGTACAGCGGTCGTTGCGCAAATGATAACCACTGTGAACCACGCCGGAACATAGAGGCGCTGCGTATCCCGAAGCAGATCGGCTTCCAGTTCGATGTGCCGTTGGCGAATTTGATCGCCGCTCAAGCCCCGGAGTTGGACGTTAAAGGTCAATCGATGACGTGCCATCCAGACCATGTTGAAGACATTCCACCCAATGAAAGTGCCTAGTGATATCAACAATAGGATGCCCACCCAATTCATTGCGGCCGGAGAAAGTCCTGACTTTAGGAGTATCCATGTGGCAAACGCGCCAGTGTATCCTGCAAATGACATTTTATTGGTAAATTCGGTTGAATGCTGGAATTGCATAGCCAACCAATCGTCAAAATATCTTTTGATACGATCCAGTTCGTCCTGAGTTAGGACATGTGATGTCTGTATGCCTTCGGCCATCTTCAACCCCAGCGCTCTGAATCCAGGAACATAATATCCGTCGCTGCGGCTCAAACAAAGATCGCGACAAACCGTATTCGAGGCAACGACGCTATCCCCGCCGCTCGCAGGCTCGCGGCCACGGCCTCGCGTCGCGCTTGGGCGCGCGCCGCTGCGGCGTTCGTCGCTCTCGCAGGTCCACTGGACCTGCTCGTCAATCGGCGCGATGCGCCGATTGACCGCTCCTCACCTCGCGCACCTCTGCCAGGACCGTCCGCCCTGGGAGCCGCGGCACCAGCCTCGGTCGGCAAGCACTTCCACCAGCCGGTCTCTTTCGGCGCAGGCTCTGCCGGTTTCATCCAGATCGCCGGAGCCGTCGGTGCATTTGCTGTCCGCAATGTTCGCGTTTCGGATCAGCCGGCTGAGTTCGGAAACCGGTGGGTTGGAGGCTTGCGGCGCTACCACGGGCGGCGGCGCAACGACTGGCGCTGCCGGGGCAGGTGCGGGTGCTGAAACCGGTGCAACCACTGCCGCCGGGGCTTTCTCCACTTTCGGCGCGGGCCGGAAGTTTGAATAGGCCCAATAGCCCCCGGCCAGCACCAGCACCGCCAGGGCCGCCACGACGATTGATTGGCCTGAACCTCCCGCCGGCTTTTTCGCGGGCTGCTGCAGGCCCTCTTCGTTGGTCCCCGCAATGGTAAAGGTCCGGATCGGCTCCGGGATGTTCTTGAACCGCTGCTCGCCTTTGGATTCAAAACCCAGCGACAGCTTGTTGCGGATCTGGTCATAGACGCTGCCGGAAATGCAGATCCCGCCGGGCGCGGCGGCGCCCTGCAGGCGCGCGGCGACATTGACGCCATCGCCCAGCAGATCGGAATTCTGCACCATCACATCGCCCAGATTGACGCCGATGCGAAACCGGACCTGTCGATTAAGCGGGAACTGATCGTTGCGGGTGCGCAGCGCCGACTGGATGTCGGTGGCGCAGCGGACCGCTTCGACCGGGCTGGTGAACTCCGCCAGGATGGCGTCGCCGGCGGTGTTGAAAATCCGCCCATGATGGGAATCGACCAGGGTCTGGAAGGTCTGGCTATGCTCCCGGAACAAGTGGAGCGTCTGCTCCTCGTCTTCCGCCATCAGCCGGCTGTATTCGGCAACATCGGCCGACAATATCGTCACCAGCTTGCGGACCAGCCTTGCGTCGGCAGGTTTCTCCGGCTCGCCTGTGGGCGCTCCGGTTTCGTCCGGGGGATTTTCCAACCAGCCCTCCCAAGCCTGTTGCGGGGCCAGCGTGCCTTTAGGCGGCTTTCAGGTCAATGGAATCGGGCGCGCCCGGGCCAAGAGATTCTAAAGCCCCAACTCTTTCAGGATGGTTTCGCGCAGCTCCTGCGCCCTGGGATCGGAGAGTTTGCGCGGATGCGGCAAGTCCACATGAAGCGTGGTCTGGATCGTGGTGGGGCGGGAGGACAGCACCAGGATGCGGTCCGCCAGGTAAATCGCCTCTTCGACATCATGGGTGATCAGCAGCACCGTGTGCCGTTCTTCCTCCAGGATGCGCCGCAGCTCGGTCTGCATCCGCAGGCTCATCAGCGCGTCCAGGGCCGAGAAAGGCTCGTCCATGTAGAGGATCTCGGGCTTCACCACAAAAGCGCGCGCCAGTTCGACCCGCTTGAGCATGCCGCCCGACAGTTCGTGCGGATAGGCGGCCTCGAACCCTTTCAGGCCCACCATGGCGGTGTAGCGGTCGGCAAGCGCCCTCTGTTCACTGCGGCTGCTGCCGCTGAGGCCGAACATCAGATTCTCCTGCACCGTCAGCCAGGGGAATACCGACCCGTGCTGGGAAATCAGGATTCCCTTCGGGCTGGGACCGGTATGTTCGGCGCCGTCGATCTTGATCGTGCCGCGATCCGGCCGCTCAAAGCCCGCCAGGATGTTCAGCAAGGTCGACTTGCCGCAACCCGAAGGCCCGACTATCGCGACAAACTCGCCGTCGCGGACATCGAAACTCACACGCTCGATCACCGGCAGCGCGCCAAAGCTCTTGCTGATCGCATCGACGACAATCTTGCTATCGGACATAGCGCCACTTCACCGTCTTCAGCCGCTCCAGCAGGCGGGTGGCGCCGTCCAGCAGCATGCCGATCACGCCGATGATGATCATGCTGGCGATCACCAGGTCATAGCGGTTGCCGGCGTTGCGCGAGTCCATGATCAGGTAACCCAGGCCGGAGCGCAGTGCGATCATCTCGGCGGCGACCACCACCAGCCAGGCGACGCCGATGCCGATACGCATGCCGACAATGATCTCGGGCAGCACCGCGGGGATGACCACCCGGCGGAACAGCACCCAGCGCGACACGCCGAAATTGGCGGCGGCGCGCAGATAGCGCCTGTCTATGGTGCGCACCCCCGCGGTGGTTTGTACGATCATCGGGAACACCGAGGAAATAAAGATCAGGAACATCGGCGACAGATCGCCGATCCCGAACCACAGGATCGCGATGGGAATCCAGGCGATGGGGGAGATCGGCCGCAGCATCTGGAACAGCGGGTTCAAGGTGTAATAAGCGCCGCTGACCCAGCCCATCCAGAGACCCAGCGGAATGGCGACCAGAAAGGCCAGCCCGAATCCAACGCCGACACGCAGCAGCGACGCCTCGATATGCTCCCACAGGGTGCCATCCTCGGCCAGCTCCCAAGCCCCAGTCACCACCTGCCAGGGCGTCGGAAAGATCGGGCTGTCGCTTCTGGCCACGACGATCCACCACACCGCGATCAGCAGCGCGATCACCAGGACCGGCGGCACGATCCTTGTCAGGCTGGTGGCGGGTTGCTTCACGATGCCCCCCGGTGACTGTGCCATTCGGCTCGCGTCAGGCCCCACACTGTGTCGGTGAGTTCGGCCAACCGCCAGCGCAGCCTTTCCGGTCCGGGGGCTGGAGCGGGGTCGACGATCACGTTCAGCTGTCCGTTGGCATGGGCGGTGCACATGAAACTGTAGGTCGAGGCCTGCGCGAAAGGCAGGCTGAAACTCTGCCCCGGCATGATCAAGGTCGGGCCGAACACATGCGGCACCGCGTCCGCATTTTTGAGCAGCAACACATCATTGAGGCCCAAGGTCAGCCGGATGGTATGCGGCAGGATCTCGATCTTCTCTCCCGCCATGCGGCGCGCCCAGGTGCCGTGCGGGATGGTGAACAGCTGGTCGTGAGAGGCGACTTTGATTGGTGCCAGCGCGGCCCATCCGAACCCGCCGATCACGGCAAACAAGACAAGCGCGGCCAGCCAATGCCATTTGTTGTCGGCCACGCTCTGCAAAAACTTTCCCAGGCCAGCGCGCATGTCGGTCTACTGCGCCAGCAATCTGATGTCATGCACGAAGTCGGCGGCATCATGTCCGAACGGCATCAGCGCCCGCAGCTTGCCCGCGCGGTCGATCAGAAAAATCGACGATGTATGGGCCATCACATAGTCGCGGCCGGAGCCGTGCTTGACGGCCGTGACGCCATATTTCTGCCGCACCGACGCCAGCGCGCTTTCGCTGCCGGTGGCGCCGACAAAAGTGGGATCGAACGCCGCCAGATATTCCCGCATGCGGGCAGCGCTGTCGCGCGCCGGGTCCACCGTCACATAGACGACCTGCACCGCATCAGCCGCCTTGCCCAGGCCGTGGCGGGCCTGCGCCAAGGTCGCCAGGGTGGTGGGGCACACCGCGGCGCAGTTGGTAAAGCCGAATGTCAGCAGCACGATCTTTCCACGATAGTGCGCCAGCGTGACGTCGGAGCCGCCTGAGCCGGGCAGGGAGAAGTCCGGCGCCATATAGGCGGGATTGAACATCCCGGCCTTCAATCCCGGCCGCGCATCCGCAAGCGCGGCTGGCGTCATGACTGCCAACAACGACAGCAGCAGGGCCGCAAAGCGGTGGGAGCGGATCAGGCGCATGATCAAAGCGTGATCGTGGCGGGGCGCGCCGCGCGCACAAAACTGTCATCCACATATTTTTCGTAAGCGACCGGGTGGGACAGCGTTCCGGCCGCGATGGATAGTTGCATCAGATCATCGAACTCCTGCCGGATCAGCCGCAGGTCGCCATAGGTCACCCGGTCGGCGGGATTTTCCATCACAAAGCGCAGGACATTGGGGTCCTGGTTGAAATAGTCGCGGCGCGCCGCGATCTGGACGCCCTTGGTGCGGTTCTGCGGCCGCTGGTCGAGCCAGGCGCCCGCACCCAGAACGTAATTGACCAGCTCCTGCACAAGCGGCCGGTTGGTCCGGATCAGCTCCTCGCGCGCCGTCAACACGCAGCAGATATATTTGGGCCATTCATTGCGGGTCATCCGCAACACCCTGGCATAGCCGGCGCGCTGCGCCGTGGCGCCGAACGGCTCGCCGGTGCAATAGGCATCGACCGCTTTCACGTACAGCGCCGCGGGCATGTCGGCCGGGGCCATCTCCACGACCTTGATGTCTTTCGGCGTCATGTTTTCCAGCGCCAGCATCTTGCGCAGGAACAGGAAGTCGACCGCGAAACGGCTGGGAATGGCGATGGTCTTGCCCGCCAGATCGCGGAAACGGCGATAAGAGGAGTCCGTGCGCACCATGATGACCGCGCCGGAACGGTGGCCAAGCGATACGATCTTGATCGGAACCTTCTTGTCGGCCAGGTCCATCACCAGCGGCGCCAGCATGAAGGCTGCCTGAAGGCTGCCAGACATCAGCGATTCCTTCACCTCCGGCCAGCCGTTATACTTGCTGTATCCGAAGCGCGCCCCGCCGCCGGCGGCTGCCCGGGCGGCGCAGGCGACCGGCAATGTCAGGCTGCAGGTGACCGCCAGGCCGCCGACCAAAAGTTCGGGCGCCGCGGCCAAGGCCGGGCCGGCCAAGGCAGGGAGTGCCGCGGCTGCGAGCGCGCCGCCCAGCATTTCGCGGCGATCAACTTTAGGTTTTGCTTCAATGGCTGAAAAATGCATGAGGGCCCTAGCCCATAGTTTTGCTATGGGTGTCCGTGGTTAACAAACCGAAGATTCTGCTGCGGCCCTCAAGCGCGCGCGCCGGGATTGTATATCGCAGGGGCCCCCGGACAGGCAAGCCCGCTCAAAACCGGCGAAATCTTGCAATATCGCAGCGGCGCGGGGCAGGGTGACGCGGCAACCAGGCTGGAACGCGTCCCGTGAGACAATTGATTTTCGCTTTATTTTTGTTGCTTCCGACCGCCGCGCAGGCAGCCCCATTGGACGTGAAAGATGCATGGACGCGTGCGAGCATCGGTGGCACGACCAACGCAGCCGTCTTTATGACGATCACATCGGCGACCCCCGACCGGCTGGTTTCCGCATCGACCCCCGTGGCGGATAAAACCGACCTGATGACCATGGCGGGCGGCAGCAGCGCGATGGAGATGAAATATCTCAAGGCCATCGATATTCCGGCCAATAAGCCTGTCAGCCTGAACGCAGGCGGGTTGCATGTTTGGCTTGCGGGCCTGAAGCAGCCACTCAAGGCCGGCCAGACCTTCCCCCTGACACTGACATTCGAAAAAGCAGGCCAGCGCAAAGTCACCGTATCGATCGTAAAGCCGGGCGACTCCATGTCGGGGATGCGAATGTAACGGAGCCTTGTGCTCCTACGCGGCCGCTGTGACCACGGACAGGATTATCCGCCGCCGCTTTCGCGGCGACGGACTCTCCTCACGCCAGCCGGGGGGGGGTGGTCAGGCGACTTTTGGTTTGCGGCGGCGCATTGCGGTCAGCCCCATCACGCCCATCAAACCGGCGCAGTAGAGCGAGAGGGTAAGCGGCTCCGGTACCGCGGTGATGGCGCCGAAAAGCCCACCTTTCTCGCCATTGATGCCATCGGTGAAATAAAGAGTGTTGGGATCCCCGTTGCTGCCGCCGTTTCCAAAACCGATCTGCCACAGGCCTCCGGGGGTGTTGCTTCCGGTGTCGATGGCGATGGAGCCCAGGAAGGCGCCGGTTATGGAGTCGAAGGCATTGATCTCACTTTCGGCAAAACTGAAATTTCCGACCAGCAAGGCATTGCCGAAGTCGCCGAACCCGGCCGGAGCAATCGCCAGGCCCCAGGGCGAGGCCAGTTCGCCGTTGATGATGGTGTTCAGCAACGTCCCCGATTCATCAAAAACCGCTACCGCGCCTTGCCCCCCGACGGCCGCGATCTGTGCGGAACGTCCCGCCAGAGCATAGGTCACATAAAGCTTGCCGTTGATGTCCTGCACATTGAAGGGCACCAGTCCCAGAGCGCTGATCGCAGGCGGCGTGGCGAATGCACCCGCGCCCACACTCACTTGGCCAAAGGCGCTGTTGAAGACATCGATGCCGCCGGTCGCGGCATTGGCGGCGTATAATTGGGTCTGCAGCTGGTTGATCGCCAGGCCGGTGAACACCGCGCCCGGAACCGTGGCCTGGATGATGGAGCTTGCTCCGGTATTCCAGGCGGAGATCGTGCCGTTGAGGCTGGCGAAGATGAAGCTGGCGCGGTTGCCGTTGCCGCCGACCACCGGGAAGGACCCGTTATTGGTGTTGTTGACCTGGCCGGTGGGGCCCTGTGGCCCTGTGCCGGGTGTCGTCGGGATGGAAACGAAGCCCGTTCCGTTGATCGGAACCTTGCTGACATTCGTGCTGCCGCTGACGGCATAGAGTGTCGAGGTGTTGGTTCCCTGGTTTGAAATCCAGAAGGGGCTGCTGGCGCTGTGCGAGAAGCCCCAGGGGTTTATCAGCAGCGGATCGGTGATGGTGGCAAAACCCGCGACATTCGAAACCAGGTTGGTCTGGGTAATGATCGCGCCGGCATAAGCGGGTTCGCCAGCGACGAGAAGCAAGGCCGCGAAAACGCTCGCGTTTCGCAGGGACGCCGTGAAGACGGGCAGCATGAGGAGACTCCCTTTTTTGCGGTGGCAAAACCCAGCCGGCCATCACAATGGCAGGAATCTACGGCAAGTAAATAGAAAAAACTACTCTGGTAGGTGAATCAGGAAAACTTCCTCTGGCCCGATTTTGTATACAGAGGGAACTTGGCGGCTGGCCGATATTTCCGCGGCCGGAAGCGGCAATCGGACGTCATGGCAGTGACGGAAAGTCAGTCACGAATGCGTCATGCGCGCCCAAATGAATTGGGGCCAGAGACAATTGCTTCTGACCCCAACACGCTTTGCCGTGACCGGTGTTTAGTGACTTATCGCTGAAACGCTGGTCGATGAAACGCTGGCGGACGAGCCGCTGCTGGCCACCGGCTTGAGAGCCGGCTTGGCGTCGGACTTGGAGCTTTCCGGCTTCAGGTTGCCGCTGACATAGGCGCCGGATTCGATCCGGATATCCTGATGCACAACGTCCCCGGTCATCCGCGCGGTTCCGGTGAGTATGACCTTCTTGGCTTCGATCTTGCCATCAATGGCGCCGGCAAGCTCCACCTCGTCGCCATAGACGGTTCCCTTCACTTTGGCGTGCTGTCCGATTTTCACGCCCACGCCGCGCACATCGCCATCGATCTCGCCGTCGATCTGGATGTCTTCGGTGCTCTCAAGCTGACCTGTGATCTTGAGCGCTTTGCTGATGACCGATGCCATATGTGCTCCTGTTTTTGCTGAAGGTTGATAGGATTGGACAGTGGAGGCCGGACCGGGCGGTGCGGCAGGCTTTGAAACGACGTTCTCCACTTTGGGCTGTGCAGTCTGCGATGACGCGACCTGGGGCGGCGATGGCTGCAAGGATTGGGCTTGGGGCCGCGCAGGCGTGTCGCCGGGGCTGGCAGGTTTGTCGTTGCGGTTAAACAGGCTCATGAACGCACCTCCGGAAGTTGGTCGAGGGTCTCGAAATAATTGACAGGCCGCCACGGCATCCGGCCGTTCACGCGGGCGCCGCGCTCGACGGCGATATTGGTATGAAAGATACGGCCTTCGACCTCGGCGCTGGCCTCGATCGACACCGTGGGGGCAAAGACCCGGCCATTCAAACGTCCGGCGATAACCACTTCGCGCGCGACCACGTCGCCTTCGACATATCCGCCCGGGGCGATAACCAGCTTGAGCGCGGCGATGCGGCCTTTCACCAGTCCGGACACCACCAGCTCGCCCTCGATTTCGAGTATTCCTTCGACCCCGACGCCGGGACCGAGGAAGGAAGGAGGCACCTGCGCCTCGTCCTGCAGGGTCCTGGTCCTGGGGACCTCAGACCGATGGGTCATTTTCAGCATGAACAGCCCTGTTCAGCACAACCCACCCCCAAGGGTAATCATGTCAGAACCAATAGGCAGAGCAAGTACTTATTCGTTACCAGGGGAACTTTGATTCCGTCATGGTCGACCGCGGAAAGCGTGCCCCACCGCGCCAGCCGGCCCTTTCCGCGCGGGGCAGTCAAAGTTTCGCTCCGTTTCCGCTGCGGATCGAAAACGGATATTTGCCGAGGCTACGCTTGGGGTTGTTCTGTCAATGTATCGTCAAGCATCCAGATCAAATTTGCCGGGGCCCCTGTTCAACTGCCGCCGTATCCGGTGCGCCGAAGGGGGCCAGGAGCCATCGCATGATGCCGCGCCAATGGTGTTTCTGGCCTTCGGTGACGAACGATAAAAGATAGACGATCGTGAGCGCCAGTCCGGCTTCAATCAATCCCCGGACCGGGACCGATAGTCCCGGCGGCATGAATGCGGCGATGAGGTGCAGCAGCGGCAAATGAAGGAGATAAAGCGCGAAGGTCATGCCGGCCAGTTTTGCCGCCAGTCCGTGAAATCTCGAAATGCCGAAGGAAAGAAAACTCGCGGAAAAAATATTCACCGCGGCAAGAGCGCCGAGCAGAAAGTCCAAGCCGGAATAGGTGGGTGGAAGATATGGCGACATCGAGGTCTGGGGTGCGCCATTCTTGAGGATCACCGCGATGGCGGCAACGCCTGACGCGATCCAGACCGCACGTGCGACGGATTTGCGGAGGGTGACGCGATCGGCGAGCCTGTAAGCGGCGGCGCCCGCCGCCCAGATCGGGGCCAAAAGCAGAATGGCCGGTCCGGCAATTGCGCCACTCACGGCAAGCGCCGCAATGCGTTGCCGGCCTTTCAGGAACGTGGCCGCCGCGAACAAGACATAATACCAGAATTCATAGGGCAGGGACCAATAGGCATCGTTCGACAGCAGGGATATATGACTCCAGCTCTGGCTTAAAAACAGCGCGCCCATCAGCATGCGCCATGCGAGGTGGGGCTCCCGCGCCATGTCGTATATGCCCGGATTGTGCGCGGTTCCGATGGCGTCGCACGCCAGGGTAAAAATGATCGCCGGCAGGACGACGGAATAAAGCCGCGCCAGGCGCGCGGCCGCATAGTCGTAAAGCGTGCGCTGTTTGACGGCCGCGGCATATTGGATGACAAAACCCGACAAGACAAAAAATATCATGACGGCGCTGTGTCCATAAGGCTGGACCTGCCAAAGGAAGCCGCCGGATATCGCCATCCAGGAGAGGTGCCCGACGAAAACGGTGGCTGCCGCGCCGAGGCGCAGCAGATCGAGATAGGTGGACAGTTCTTTTTTCATAGGCCGGGCAATTAAACATAGCCGGTGACGCCGGCCAACGGTATACGGGCCGGGACGTGGGCCGCCCGCCGATTTTGCGGGAAAAGTCGGCGCCTCCGGTCGCCCTGCACCAGCCGGTAATTGTGCTACTCTTGTCCTGCGCCATTCGGAGGGGACCCATGCGCAAGATCCTGATCATCGCCTCGGTGCCTGTCGCTGCTGTCGTGCTGGCGACAGCCGTTCTGCTGCTGATGCCGCTGGATTCTTTCCGGGCGCCGCTGGAAAAGGCGGTGTCGCATGGCCTGGGCCGGGGGGTGCATATCGCGGGCGGCCTGCATGCCGCGCTCTATCCCGAAATCGGAATTTCGGCCGGTGACGTCAGTATCGACAATGTGGCCGGCGGCGAGGCCAAGCTGTTCGCCCATGTCGATACCTTGGCGGTGGGCGCGAAGTTGATACCGCTTCTGTCGCGCCGGATCGACATCACCCATTTGGCGCTGGACCATCCTTCCATTCACCTGGAAGTGGACAAGAACGGGGGCGGAAACTGGAATTTCGCTACCGGGTCCAGCAGCGGCGATGCCTCCTCGCCCGCCCATCTCAGCATATCGGGACTTCGCATCAGGGGCGGCGAAATCAGTTATTTCGACGCCCGCACCGGCAAGCGCAAACAGGTCTCCGAAGCCAACGCCTCCCTGCAGCTTGATGCGATGGACCGGCCGGCGGTGTTCAACCTTGACGCCGTTTATGACAGCGAGAAATTCACCGCCACGGGCCGGATCGACAATCCGCAAGCCTATATGCGCAAAGAGCCCGCCAAACTCGCGCTGGAGATGAAATCCCCTTCGCTCAATCTCACTTTCGACGGCAGCATCACCGGCGCCAGCCAAAGCGCGGGTACTGTCACCCTGTCGGGGCCGTCCTTGCGGCAATGGATGCAGCGGGCCGGAACGGCGGCGCCGCAGAATTCAGGCCTGGGCGCTTTTTCCCTGTCGGGTGCGGTGTCCAGCCAGGATCATGTCTATGCCTTGAAACAGGCCAAGCTGGCATTGGATGGGATGAAAGCCAGTCTTGATCTGTCGGTCGACATGACGGGCGCGGTGCCGCTGCTCAAGGGCAGCATTGCGCTGGACCGGTTGGACGCGGCGGCCTACATGCTGGACAACAAACACGCCGCCCAGACCAAGGGCTGGAGCAGTGAGCCCTTGTCGCTCACCGGCCTCAAATTGGCGGATGCGGATGTCGCCATCACCGCCGACCGCTTTCTGCTGGGCAATTTCGTGATCACCCAGGGCGCCATGCATGTGGTGTTACAGGGCGGCAAACTTTCCGCCGGCCTCACCCATGCCACTTTGTTCGGCGGCGTCACCACGGGCCAGGTTACCGCCGATGGCTCCGGGCCGGTCCCCGCCGTTACCATCAAGCTGGATGTGAAGTCGGTGGCGATGAAATCGTTGCTGCAAAGCGCCATCAAGGTGGAGCGCATCGAAGGTACCGGCGCGATGTCGGTCAATGTCGCGGGAAGCGGCGGCAATCAGCTGGCCATCATGAGCAGCCTGGCCGGCAGTGCTTCGGTTGCGATCCATAACGGCGCCATTCGCGGCGTGGACCTGGCGGCGGTGGCGCGCACTGTCCAGAATCCGCTTTCCGGCGTGTTGGGAGCGGCAACCAGTGGACAGTCCAGCACGGATTTCGCGGAAGCCGGCGGTACCTTCACCATCAAAAGCGGGGTGGCGCATAACCAGGATTTCCATCTGCTCAATCCCTTTGTGCGGATTGCAGGCAGCGGTGATATCGACCTGGGGCGCCGCACGATTGATTTTCGCATCGAGCCAAAACTTGTGGCCAACAGCCAGGGGCAGGGTGGCTTGCTGGGTGCGTCCGGCCTTGGCGTTCCTTTCCAGATAACCGGTCCCTGGACCAAGCCGTCCTACAGGCCCGATCTGACCAAGGCGGTCGGCAATCTGCTGATAAACCAGGTTCAGGGCGGGGCGGGGCCGGTCGGCGGTCTGCTGGGCAATGTGCTGGGCGGCAAGAAGGGCAGCGGATCAGGCGGCAATTCCAAGCGCGGCCTGGACCTGAACGGATTGTTCGGCCGCTGACGGTTCAGGGCGCCGCGCCGAAATGCATCATATAGGCGTAAGCCGTGATCAATAGTCCTGCCGCGCCCGCCGCGATACCCGCCAGGAAGGCATGGCGCGCCCGCACCAGGGCCGCCACCGAGGCCAGCGCGATTCCGAGCTGGGCGGCGACTTCGGCATAGGTCAGCACATTCTTTTCGGCCAGATGCTTGCCGCTGTCCTGCAGAAAACGGTCGCGCGCCTCGCTCCTGTTCACCGCGTCCTTGCGCAAGGCGGGCTGGCGGGCCCGCAACTCCCTGGCCTCGGTTTCCAGCTTGGCGCGGTTGGGGATATCGGCCGTCGCCAACAAGGCAGTCTCCACGATACGCGCCTTGATGCTGTCGGCCTGATATTCGTTCCAGGCGTCGGAGGATTGGGTCTGGGCCAGGATCGCCTGGTTGCTCATATAGATCGCATCATTGGTAAGCATGGTGGAGCGCACCGCCAGGAATCCGGAAATCGCCGCCAGCACGCCGGTGACCATGGCGACGCGCCGCACCCAGGGCGGATCAACGCCATCCTTGGCGCGCGCCTCGATCTGGTTGGAAACATTGTCGATGAAAGGCTTGAGAAAAACGCGTGTCTGCATGTCCGCAACCCCTCGGACGCAGTATCGAGGCTATCGCAGGCCCGCCCGCCGATCCAGAGCCCTATCCCGGATCAGGCGCGAATTTGGCCGGGGAGGAACAGGACGTCATATTGCAGACAGATACCGTCCCCCGAAAATATCGAGACGCCGGGGGCCGAAAGCAGGCGCGCCTTGTAGCCCCGGCTGAGCATCAGATCATAGAGTTCATCCTTGGAAGAGCCCATCTGCTTCAGGCTCCATTCCGAGACTTCCAGGATGACCGGTGGCCGGTCGGGCCGCGACAGCAATGCCTGCATCCCGTGGAGAACCTTCACCTCCGCGCCCTCGACATCGATTTTGACCAGGGTCGGCACCGCCAATCCATTTTGGCTTGCAAACCGGTCATAGGTGTCCAGTTCGACTTCCACTTCCGGGCCGCTATTGGGTGACCGGTGAAGCGCGGACGCCCCCGAATTGTTTTTTGCGTCCAGAAAAAGGCCGGCGCGCCCCGCGCTGTCCGACAACGCCACCGCGAAAGCAGCGACATTTTCCACGCCATTGAGTTGAAGATTGCGCTTCAAGGCGGTACGGGCTTTCGGGGCGGGCTCGAAGGCATAGACCTTGCCGCCGGGGCCCACCGCCTTGGCGGCTTGCAGCGCGAAAAATCCGACATTGGCTCCGACATCGACAAACACGCCGCCTGGTTTCAGGATGCGCTGAATGGCGCGCCGGACGTCAGGTTCGAAATCTCCAGAGATGAAAATTTCACGCTGCAGGAAATCGGACGTCATCAGGTCCATCGCGATCCCGCCGGTCACCTTTACGATTCCCGCGAACGGAGTCTTGGCAAGCCGCCGGCGCAAAAATTCGGCAATGCGCCACTTGCCGGTTTCCACGGGGCTTCGGCGCGTATAGGCGCCGGCCAGGGCAATGGTGAATTGCGAACCCATGATGATGCCCCTTGGCGCTTGCGTTGAATCAACCGGAATGGACCGCATGACTGTAAACTGCCCGCGGGCCCGTTAATAATCATTTCCCAAAGCCGGCCCGTTCGGGCTTGGCGGCCTCACTGTGATACAATCCCTTAGACTCAAACGATCCATCACATGCCCGACGGCACTGCCACGGCCCATTTGTACCGTCCCAAGCTGTTCACCACTCTGAGCGAGGGCTATGGCGGCGGGCAATTGCGCGCCGACGTATTGGCCGGCCTGACGGTGGCCATCGTGGCCCTGCCGCTATCCATGGCGATCGCGGTGGCGTCCGGGGTTTCGCCCGAGCGTGGTCTCTACACCTCCGTCATTGGTGGCTTTGTCGTCTCCGCGCTGGGGGGAAGCCGCTTTCAGATCGGCGGTCCGGCGGGCGCCTTTATCGTGTTGGTCGCCGCGACGGTGGCGCAGTTCGGTGTTGCGGGTCTTCTTGTTACCGTCCTTCTATCGGGAGCAATGCTGACCTTGCTGGGTTTGCTGCGCCTGGGTTCGCTGATCCGTCACATTCCCCATGCGGTCACGGTGGGATTTACCGCGGGCATCGCGGCGACCATTCTGGCCAGCCAGCTTCACGATCTTGGCGGGCTCACTTTGCCGGGCACCGAGCCCGGTCCATTCTTTCCCAAACTGGCTGT